>Ga0182013_10000505_pt1 | contig 54208 bp, 44 predicted proteins | sample 612S2MmetaG_FD_120487 | JGI IMG/M metagenome (GOLD analysis project Ga0182013, IMG submission 120487) | Permafrost microbial communities from Stordalen Mire, Sweden - 612S2M metaG | ecosystem: Environmental > Terrestrial > Soil > Wetlands > Permafrost | place: Sweden: Stordalen | collected...
GATCCAGCGGGTGTCCACGACCACCTGCAGTCCTGGCCGGTTCGGCCACATCTATCGGGAGGGAGTATCGACCAGTCAAAGATGCGCCCGTGATCACGAGGGCACCGTCAGAAGCAAGGTTAAACGGCCGCACACAGCGTCGTCACTTCGCCGACGCGGCGGACCGTATGAGGAAGGGAGGCACAACCATGGCAATCAACTTTCTAGGCAGACATTGGGGCAAGCTCGCGGTTCTGGGCATGGTGGGCGGTACCGCTGCGGCCCTCTTCGGTGGATCCGCGGTCATGACCGCATTCAGCGCGTCATCCCCCGAGACGGCAACCGTCAGCGGCGCAACCGTCGCCGAGACCTACTCAGGCAGCATCACCTGCACGAACCTCCTGCCGGGTGGCACTTACTGCAATTCGGGCCAGCTCAGCCTCAACAACACGGGCACCGTCGACGAGACGTTCACGATCACGCTCGGTAACATCATCGTGAACGATGGCGGGGTGAACGGAGACGTTAAAACCAACCTCGACCAGGCATACGTCTGCATGGGATTCGGGGCGGGTCCAGTTCTCGGAACAGGTAACTGCTACAACGCCGCTGGCATGGTGCCCCTGACGACCTACTACACGGACGGCACCGGATCCGTGATCGGAACGGGAATATACGGCGCGGGCAGCGTCGGCTCGGGCGGCAGTTCCCACGGAGAATTCCAGCTGTATATCGAGAGTGGCACTCAGGTCGCCACGGGCGACGACCTGAATGCCTGGAACGGCGCGAGCATCACGCTCCCCTACACGGTAACGGCAACCGCGGGCAGCTGATCGGCTCACGTGAATGAAGACCGAGGGGCGGCGCGTGCCGCCCCTCGGTCAACCTCAACCGAGACGCGATGACACGAGTACGAGGGCGACAGAGATCAGAGCTCTGTTCGATGAATTGGCGCGAGATGACGGGCTCGGCCCCCAAGGGCACGAGCACGTGAGGGGCCGCACTCTGCACCGCAGCATGGTGGCTGTGGCCGTGACCGTTGTGGGTGTCGCCGTGGCCACGTTCGTCCTCACCAACCACGCGTACATCACCACCCCCTCCATGTATCCGAGCATTCCGCCGGGCTCGATGGTTCTTATGGAGAAGCAACCCGTCTATCATGTGGGCGAGGTCATCGAGTTCCGGGCCAACGGGTTGCTGTGGGTTCACCGGCTCGTCGCGATCAAACCGAATGGCGACTTCGTGACCAAGGGGGATAACCCCGAGAGCACCGACGACGTCTTCGCCCCGGCGACGACAGCTCGCGACGTCGTGGGCGCCGTCGCGGTGTCAGTGCCCTATCTCGGTTTCCCCGAGCTCTTCGTTCACGACCCAGGCTATGCCCTCGGGTGGCTCCGGGCCGAGCTAGGGATCGCCGGACGCCTCGGTCTCGTGGCCGTGGTGGCATTCCTCGCCTCGTTGTTGCTGCTCCGCCGACGCACACCTCCGCGTGCCCGCAAGAGCGATCTCCGTGGTACCCAGGCACCGGTGTGACCGATGAGCCACCGAACTGACCACGCCGCGACCCCTCGTCTGCAGCCGAGAGCTGCCAGGCGCCTGTCGAGGTTGGCGGCTGCGGCCGTGCTGGCAGGGGGCTGCCTGGTGGCGGCATGGCCGGCTGCTGCCCTCGCCAAAGTGATGCTCTCCGGACCCGTCAATCCGATGGCGGCGGGTGTGGCATCAGCGTCCGTGGAGAGCGTGAGCGGTGGTGACTTCGTCTGCTCTGAGCTGATACCCGGAGTGATCCCCAATCCAGAAGGCGCAGCTCCACCCGGTACGTGCAATGAGGCCGTGGTCCTCGACAACACCGACAGCGGAAGCGACTCGTTCGACCTCACGCTCGGCCAACCGTCAGGCACAACGTCGGCGCTTCAGGCCCTCAACCAGCTCCTGGTCACGTACCCGGCGGCCGGAGGGACCGTAAGCGTCAGCTACGCGGCGCTGACTCAGAGCGCGCAACCCCTTCACCTGGCGGCCCTTGGAGTGGGGCAGAGTGTCACGCTCACATTCGCGGTGAGTCTGGTGGGCGGGATCACGGGAGCGGCAGCGAACGCGTGGAACGGAGCGACGGTTCAGTTGCCTTACACAGTGGCAGAATCGGTGGCCAACCCCGGCCCCAGCCCGGCGGGCGGCGTGTCAGGCATCAGCTTCAGCCCCAGCCCCAGCCCGACGGGCGGCGTGTTGGGGGTCTCGACACCGTCGACCGGGGCGGGACCCACCCCCACGGGCAGCCTGATCCTGATCGCGCTAGGGATGGTGCTGCTGCTTATCGGAGCCTCCGGCGTCGGATGGGCGAGCAGATCAAGGCGGCGGATACCGTAGCCTGATTCTTCAAGGTGCGTCGAGAGGCTCGGGATCAGACCGCCTGCGGGCGGCGACGAGTGGCGAGTCCCACGACGAGGAGGATCGCGCCGGCGATCATGAGAACCAAGCCCCACGGCGCGCCACCGGCCCCAGGCCCCGCGCCGGTATCCGGGGTGGTGATCCCCAAAACCGCACTCGTGGGCGTGGGCGAGGCCGTGCTGATGCCCTGAACCCCGCCCGTCGGGGTGGGGGTGCCGCTCCGCGTGGGGTCTGACGTCGGGGTCGGCGTCGACGTCGGGGTGGGCGTCGCAGTCGGGGTCGGCGTCGCGGTCGGCGTCGGCGTGGGCGTGGCGGTCGGCGTGGGCGTGGCGGTCGGCGTGGGCGTCGCCGTCGGGCTCAGCGTGGGCGTCGCGTACGGATCACCGCAGCCGATCACCCGGAGGAAGCCGGTCGCGAAGAGGCCAGACCCGGTGTTCGGCAATCCCGCGGCGTCCATCTGGTAATAGCCGCACTGATCGACCGTGAAGGAGAAGCTGATCGGCGTCCAGGTTCCGGGATCCAAGCTCACCGCGTCCAGGTACTGCGTGATCGTCGCGGAGAAATCCTGCACCGTCAGCCCGTCGCCCGCGTCCTGCCCGAGCTGCTGGGAGGTGAGCTCCGGATAGCCGCTGCTGACATCGACTCCCTGGTCGGAGAGTATCGGGGTGGCGTCGAACTCGATGTCGGTGACGATGGTGCTGCTGGTCAGATTGTCGGCGCTGAACGAGAACGTCGCACTCACCGGGCCACCGGTGATGTTGTAGGTTGCGGGCGCACCGATGTACCCGGACGACGGCGAGGTCTGCACCTGGCCGTCGGCAACGACAACGGCGAAGCCTGCCAGCAGGGAAGTGGCCCCCGCGATTCCCACACCAAGGCGCACACGGGTCGCGAACCGCGTCCTCATCGCCATCCTCCGAACTTGCCATTCATCGGGGCGTGCCCAGCGCCACCCCGCCCCCGCCCCCCGCACCAGGATCTGTCTGGCGGTGGCGGCTGATTGCCACGTTCGCGCTTTTTTTCGAAGGGGGCAATGGGCGGGTCGTGCTGTCCGTCCGGAGCTGTCCCGATCACCCTCCGGACGAGCAGCGTGGGTGGTCGATGGGAGGGTCCCAGCCGGGTCAGGACAAGCGCCCAGCGGTGCGGGAGCAACGGCCCAGGGCAGGACCGGGAAGCCGGTGGTGGCCGAGATACCCCCCACCTACACTCATCGGACGGTCGACGTGACCAATGTGATGAAGCTCCAAACTTCGCGAATGCTGGCGGCGGCCCTGGCCGCCATGGCCGCGGTCATTGGCGCCGGGTGCAGCCCGGCCACCACCGGCTCGGCAACGCCGAGGTCGAGCTTGCCGCCTGGCCAGATCGCCGGCACCGGCTCGACGCTGCCCACCCCTCCCGCCAGCGATCCGACGGCCGGCTCAGCCACGCCAGGGGCGACGGCACGGCCGGTTGCGCGCGCCCCCGCCACCGGGTCATCCTCGGCCGCCTCCTCGGCGGGGGCCTCGGGCCCGAACCCCCCGACTGCAACCGCCTCGGCGGCTCTCCACGTCGCGGGCAACCGGTTGGTCGACGCAGCCGGGGCCAGCGTCCTCCTCCACGGTGTCGACATGAGCGGAACCGAGACGACCTGCGCCCAGAACTGGACGACCGATCCGTTCGGCGGTCAGCCGGAGGACAACTTGGCCACCTTCGCCGCAATGCAGTCGTGGGACATCAACGCGGTGCGGGTCCCGCTCAACGAGGACTGCTGGCTCGGCATCAACGGCGTGGAGATCGGCGGGGCCGCCTACCAGAGCGCGATCGTGAAGCTGGTCAACAATCTCCAGGCCGCAGGCTTCTACGTGATCCTGGATCTGCACTGGTCGGCTCCGGGCAGCCAGATCGCGCTCTCGCAGAATCCCGCACCGGACGAGGACCACTCACCGGCCTTCTGGTCGAGTGTGGCCAGCACCTTCGGCTCCGACGGCGGCGTCCTCTTTGACCTCTACAACGAGCCGTACTTCTACTGGACGACCTCAGGAGAGAACCAGTGGCAGTGCCTCTGGCAGGGCTGCACGCTCACCGAGTACGTCACCGGAGGCCAGCCCTACACCGTCAGCACCGACTGGACGACCGCGGGATTTGACCAGCTCACCACCGACATCCGCTCCGCGGGTGCGCCCAACGTGATCATGGCGGGCTGCGTCAACTGGGCAGACGACTGCTCGGAATGGGCCGCGTCCTTTAGCAAGTGGGGGTCGGGGGACGCCAACACGGTGGTCGCCTGGCACACCTACCCCGGTGAGGAGTGCGACACCGCGTCCTGCTGGAACTCGGTGATCGCGCCGCTGTCGGCTGCCCATCCCGTCATCGTCGGTGAGACGGGGGACTCCTCGGCCGGACCGGAGACCTACCTGCCGACCTTCCTCCCCTGGGCGGACGGGCACGGGCTGAGCTACCTGGCCTGGACCTGGAACGCCTGGCAGGACGCCGACGACGTCCTGGTCACCTCCATGACCGCGGGATCGCCGACGGCTGGCGAGGGCGCCTACTACGAGCAGCACCTCCTCTCCCTGGGCTGAAAGGCCCTAACTCTCCCGGCCCAAGATGGGACTGGCGGCCTTGCACGAACGGGCCGTAATGCCCTATACTCCCAAGTATCAAGTCCTAGCTGGGCCGGAGGCGGGTGAGCCGCCAGGTCCAGGTCGCGATCTCGGGGGGGGTGCTTTGACCGCAGGACTGGCTTCGCAGCTCGATTGGGCGGGATCATCCGCAGCCTCTGCGCCTGACCAAGGGGCGCTCACCGAGGCGCGCACCTGGCTGGCGCGGGAGCTCCACGACGGGGCTGTGCAGCACCTGACCGTGATGGTCGTGGAGCTGGAACACCTGAAGCGGGCGTCCGCGTCCGCCGCCCTGGAGCGGCTGCAGGCCACCACCCGCAGCGCCCTCGACGAACTTCGCCGCCTCCTCTATGAGTTGCGTGACGAGCCGACGACGGAGACCGGGTTCACCGAGTCCATCCGCGAGAGGCTGGAGCAGCTCGCCGTGACCGGCATCGAGGCGGACCTGGTGGTCCATTCCTGGCCGGATGAGCTGCCCTCGCACCAGGCGTGGAACCTCTGCCGCATCGCCTCGGAAGCCCTGACCAACGTTCGACGCCACAGCGGGGCGAGCCGGGTGACGGTCACCCTCCAGGTGGTCGGCTCCTCGCTGGCCATCACCATCACCGACAACGGCCGCGGCCTGGGGAACCCGGAATCGGGGTTCGGGCTGCGGGGAATGCGCGAACGAGCGCACCTGCTCGACGGTCGCATCACTCTCGACACGCCATCCGAAGGTGGCACGAGGGTGCGCTGCATCGTCCCATTTGGAGAATCCCAGTGATCGCCACCAAGCCCGTACGCGTACTCATCGCCGACGACCAGACGCTGTTCCGTTCCGGCCTGGCCCGGCTCCTCGGCGACGACCCGCGGGTCACCGTGATCGCCGAGGTTGCCGACGGTGTCGAGGCCGTCCGGCAGTGCCGGGAGCTGGAGCCCGACGTGGTGCTGATGGACGTGAAGATGCCCAACCTGGACGGCATCAAGGCCACAGAGCAGATCACCGCGAGCATGCCGGGCGTGCCCGTGCTCATCCTCACCACCTTCGAGGCCGACAGCCAGGTCCTGGCCGCGCTCCGTGCCGGCGCCAGCGGCTACGTGCTCAAGGACTCAGAGCCCGAGGCCATCATCTCCAGCATCCTGACAGTGATGTCCGGCGAGCGCGTCATGTCGGGGCCGGTCGCCCAGCGCGTGCTGGGGATGCTGACCGGTGACACCACACCGAAGGACTTCTACGACGGGCTGACCGCCCGTGAGATCGAGATCCTCAAGCTGATCGCGACCGGCTCGGCCAACAAGCAGATCGCCTACAAGCTGTCGATCAGCGAGAAGACCGTCCGCAACCACATCAGCAACATGTACGAGAAGCTGCAGATCTTTGATCGCTCCCAGGCGGTCCTGTACGCGGCACGGAAGGGGCTGGTCCAGCTTTAGCAGGCGCCGGAAAACCTCAGCACGCTGGTCAGGCGCTCCGGCGCGCGGCCCCGGTCAGAGCCCTGGCCAGCAACGAGGCCCTGCGCAGGGCATCAAGGGCGGTGCCCAGGAGCGGGTCCCGGATGTGGATGTCGTGATACGTGGCGAGGCTCGCGCCCCATCGCTCCTTGTAGGCCACGACCTTGGTCGGGCCTCCCGTGATGTCGCACGACGTGCATCCGTGGCGCGCGGCCAGCCGGGCGAGGTCGAGGATGAGCACGCCGAGGGCCGCCGGATGCCGGGCGATCCCATCCGCGTACATGGTGGCGCCCTGCTTGATGGAGAACATGAGCCCCTCGATGCGGTCACCCACGTGCGCCACCCTCAGAAAGACGTCACCGTCGCCCTCGAAGGTCTCCCAGGCCACCGGGAACAGCTCCGCCCGGTAATCGGGCGGCGCGGCCATGGATCTGCTCAGCACCTCGGCCGTGAGGCCCGCGAGCGCCCCGCTCATCTCCGCGGCGGTCGCCCTCTCGATGCGCAGACCGTCCCGGGTGGCTCTCCGGACCGATCGCGCCCAGCGCGCCTCCACCGCATCCAGCGATGCCGCATCGGTGGGCACGACGCAGGTGGTCCTCGGATGGATGAAGACACCCGCACCGGCTGCTCGCTCGAGGTCGACCCCCACCTGCGGCGGAAGGCTCAGCACTGCGAAGGCGATGCGCTCCCTGGCCAGCGCCCTGCGGATGGCCACGAGCTGGGAGGGAAGTCGTGTGCCGCCGTCGCTCATCAGACCGACGTAGGGGAATGGGGTTTGGTCGGCTGTCCCCAACGGTCCCCTCCGCCGGACGGCGAGCTGGACGACGGCCTCGATGCCCCCCTCGCCGAAGATGCCGAGGCGAAGCAGGGACGGCCCAAAGCCGGCGGTGAGCATCTCGGCGAAGTCCGGCCGGGTGAAAGGGGTGGTGAGAGCGGCGTGGCGGCGGTGGAAGTCCCACGCCTCACCGGCGCCGATGGGCTCGACGGCCAGCCGCCGTGCACGGCGCTCCACCGCGGCGCGCTCGGCCGAGCCCTGGGTGACGGGCGAGGCGGCGATCATTCGAAGAGCGCGAGCGGCTCGTCGGCGAACGCGTAGTCGAGCGCCGCCGGATCGCGGTGCCCGACGACGCGGGCGGGCACCCCGGCGACCACCGCCAGCGGCTCGACATCCCGGGTCACGATCGCCCCTGCGGCGACCACCGCACCCCGGCCGACCCGGACGCCGGGGAGGATCATGGCCCGCATGCCGATCCACGCGTAGTCCTCGACGACCACCGAGCGGTGCTGCAGGGGGAATCCGGGAAGGTCTCGCCCGTGGTCGGCGGTGAGCATCACCACCTCCGGCGAGATGCTGACGTGATCACCGATGCGGAGACCTCCGCGAGTGTCGAGCGTGCAGTCGCGATTGATCCTGGTCCCGACCCCGATCCGCGATCCGCCGTGCTCCGACTCCCAGGGGCCACCGCGCCGATTCTGCCCGGGGCCATGGAACCAGACCCGCACCCCGAGCTGCACGCTGGAGCCGCGGCCGATGCGGACGCCGACGGCGTGGTCGTACCACGCGCGGCGCAGGGAGTAGCTGGGCACCCGATTGACGACGTGGTTGCTCAGATACCCGAGCGTCTGGGCTCCCACGAACTTGAGCGTCCAGGTGAGCCCGCCCGGCGACGCCCCCCGGGCCCGGCTGGCGACGGCGGTCATGCGGGCCGTCCGGCCGCCGGGACCGGCGGCGACGACGATTGCTCCATGACGGTCACCGCATGGAGGACCCCGAGCAGGCATCCGAAGGCGACGGCGATGCGGAACCACCAGAAGCCCATGTCCGTGTACCCCATGATCACCCAGCCCACGGCGGTGCACGTGGTCAGCGTGCCGATCAGGGAGACCTGACGGTTGGGCGATCTGGCCGCTCGGGTACCGGCCAGGATGGCGGCGGCGACGAACATCCAGAGCGCCAGCTCTCCGAACAGCCCCATGCGCATCCAGACGTAGAGCACGCCGTTGTGGGGAACCCAGGCGATGTTGCTGTCGACGTTGCTGATGTCGACGATGGGGTAGCTGCTGTAGTTGATCGGGACCCCGAAACCGTAACCGATGAGGGGATCCTGCTTGATCATGACCCCCAGGTTGGCGTCCTCGGCCACGCGATACGCGTTGGACTGGGAGTCGCGGGCGTCGGGTGCGATCCCCGAGCGCACCGCCACCGCCACCTCCGCCAGGGTTCCGCTCCCGTTCCATTCGACGGGGAGGTAGAGGGCGAAGAACACCAGGCCCACGACGCAGACACGGCGGATCAGCCGGCGCCGCTCCGGGAGGGCGACGTAGGTGAGGATGAGCACCAGCGCCAGTTCGGCGGCGAGGATCAGGAACGCGTCACGCCGCGTGTTCCCGATGTCGGCGATGAGCACGAACGGAACCAGCGCGGTCGCCGTCGCCCGCAGCCGGCCCCGCTCACCGTAGAGCCAGAGGCAGAGGGTGAGGACCAGGAAGAGGCTGAAGAAGATGGACTCCTCGTGGGCCAGGATGGCCTCGGGACGAGGGATTTCGCTGCGCGTCTCGAAGTAGATGTACACGCCCTGGAGTGCCTTGAAGCCGCTGCCGATGACGAACGTCCAGAGCACCGCCTGGACCGCGCGCCGGCTGCGGATCACCTGAGATGTGAAGAGGTAGGTGGCCCCGAGGTACACCCACGGCCGGATCTCCCAGAGCGCGGCGGCGGTGTCGGCGCTGCCGCCGCTCTCCATGAGCCCGCGGACCAGGGCGATGCCGGCGAGCACCACCAGCACGCCGAGGGTGGCGGACACCTGGGTGCGCGGCACCGTCAGCCTGCGCTCGGTCGCGGCCCGGGTCAGCCAGACGATGAGCAGGAGGACCACCGCGATGTCGATCGGGCTCATCACCAGCCCGGAGGCGCCCAGCCCGCTCTGCAGGCTGGTCCAGAGCGGGATCTTGTCCGTGAAGGCGTCCAGGCCGGGGATGCCCACCCCGTACTCGAACTGCTCGACCATGGTGGAGCAGGCGAGCAGGGTCACCACCCCGGTGGCGGGCTTCCACCACCAGACGAAGGGCAGCGCCAGGACCACCGCCAGGGCGATGGGGAGGTAGGGACGGCCACCGCTCAGGAGGCCGGCGACCAGGCCGAGGAGGATGGCGAGGACGACACCGGCGGCGACCACGATCCGGACCCTGAGGCGGGCGTTCCGCTCGAAGTCGGCGGCGGAGGGGGTGACGAGCGCTAGGGAGGTCACACCTTGCCCAGGCCGATCCAGGCGTAGCCGAGCGCCACCACCGTGACCAGCAGGGCGAGTCCCTGCGCTTGCCGGGTGCGAGCCCCGAACCGCAGGCTCACCGCGACCAGGGCCGCGATGGCCAGCACGGGCCAGGTCACCGGGTATCGCCCAGCGAGCGGCGCAGCCAGCGGGGGACCGCCGACCGGACCCCATTCAAGATGACCGGCGGGGGAGCTGCCAGCCTCTCCACCGCCTCCTTCACCTGGGGCATGGGAGCCACGCCGGCCCTCACCACCAAGATCGGGGTGGCGCACAGCCGCGCGGCCTCGGGACCGGTGACCGATTCGAGGAGCGGCGGCAGGTCGAACACGGCCACATCGGCCCACTCCGAGAGCTGGGACAGGATGGTGCTCTCCGCGAGGCGGTTCAGCCCTCGGGGCGCGTCATCGCGCGAGCGGCCGGCGCTCAGCAACCAGACGTCCCCGACGATCCGCTGCACGTAGTCCTCGACGCTGTTGTGTCCCTGGACGAGGTCCCGGATCCCCGGTCCCTCGCGCAGCCCGAGGCGCTCATGAAGGGATGGCTGCTCCAGGTCGAGATCGACCAGGACCACCCGGCGCTCGTGATCCAGCCATTCCGCGATGGCGAGCGCGGTCGCGATGCTGGTGCGACCCTCGCCACGCACCGTGCTGGTGACGCCGTAGGTGCCGTGACCATTCTGCCCGATCCGCTGGAGCACCTCGCGCGCTCCCCGGAGCAGCACGGGCGGTACCAGCTGGAGGGCCGCCTGCGCGTCATCCAGCTCCTTGTCACGAGTCGACCCCTGCGAGCGCGCCGCGTGCAGCGCGGAGAGTGGGGCAAGGCGGGAGGGCACAACTTCGCCGGTCACAGTTCATTCCCCCGGAGAGTGCCCGCGGCGGACGGCGGGAAGCGCCCGATGGTGGCGGCCACCTCGAGGCCCAGGGTGCGGCGGATGTCCTCGGCGCGGCGCGAGGTGCGATCCGCGGCCGTCAGGGCGGTGATCAGGAGCACGCTGACGAGAAGCCCCACCACCAGTCCGGCAAGGCCGGTCTCCAGCAGCTTCTTGCTGCTGCTCACCGGGGTGGCGCTGGCCGAGGGAGCGTCAAGGACTTGGAAACCGGTCTGGCTGGCGACGTTGGCCAGGCTCAGCTCGGCCGACTGGTATTGGGAGAGCACGGACTGGTACGAGGTGGTGTCGAGCGTCACCGCCTGGGCCAGCTCGGTAGCGCTGGCGTTGCCGACACCGGTGGCCGGCACCGTGGGATGGGCCGCCAGGTAGGTGGAGAGCTGCTGCTGAGCCTGCTGCAGGGTGGCCTCCGCCTGACCCAGCTGCTGGTCGTAGTACCGGACCGCGACCTGGTCCGTGCTGGTCAGGGCCGCGGTGGTCTGGGATGCGTACTCATCGATCACGGCCTGCGCGGTGCCGGCGGCGACCGAGGGGGAGGGGGCCGTGACCGTGATGTTCACCACCTGGGGCCCCCCGGTCACCACGGTCACCATGTTCGGAAGGTTGTTGGCGATCTGGTCGTCCACCGATCCCTTCGAGCTGCTGAAGAGGTTGGAGAGGAGGGGAACGGCGGCCAGCCCGGTCGACTCCGCGCGAGGATGAGAGGCCAGGTAGGCGGCGAGCGGACCCTTGGCCCCGACCGCGATGGCGAAGGAACGGGTGGTGAGCAGCTCCTCGATCGCGGACTGCTGCAGAGTCGACGGGTCCACGTACTGGTTCGCGGTGTTGGTCGGGCTGTTGCCCGGCACGGTCGCGTCGATGTAGAGACTGCCGGTGGAGGTGTAGGACTTCGGCTGCGACGCCTGGTAACCCCCCGCCACCAAGAGGCAGACGAGGACCGGCAGGATCGCGACCAAGGGGTGACGGAAGAGCGTTTCAAGGAATCTCATGGCCGCTCCAGTGTCGTGCCTGCGTGACTGCCGCACCATGGGAGCAGCACGGATACCGACCCTGAATGTCCCCGCCATGGTGGGCATCTGTCCCGACAGCCGCTCCGCGATCGGGAGTGCCGCAGAGCGGGACCGGTGTCCCGGGCCGACCGGGACCGCCTCCGGCCCCAGCACCACGTGCCCATCGTGGCCGGGGTGCCGGGGCCTTAAGCTCCTTGCCATTCCCACCACCCCTCCGACCCCCACCCCGTCGCGCCGAACGCCGGCACCCAAGCTGCCCGCGCAGGCAGGCGCACCGCCATGCCGGATCAGCGTCTGCGTGCCCACCCGCAACCGCGGTGCCACGATCGACGCCGCCCTCGAGAGCCTGAAGCGGCAGGACCACGACAGCTACGAGGTCATCGTCGTGGATCAGAGCACCGACGATCTCACCCGGCTGGCCTTCGAGAAGATCGTCGGAGACGACCCCCGCTTCGCGCTCATCCCCTCGACGACGGTCGGCAAGTCGGTTGCCTGCAACGTCGGCCTGGCGGCGGTACGTGGCGGGATCGTGGCCTTCACCGATGACGACTGCGAGGCCCCTCGAGACTGGCTGGACGGCATCGAACGGGGCTTCGCCTCCCATCCGGAGGTGGCGATGATCTGCGGCGGGGTCCGGGCCGCCCCGCACGATCCGGCCGTCGGCGCGATCCCGGCCTTCGTTCCGCATCACATGCGGTTGCTCCACTCGCCCTGGCTGGCGTTCAGGGCTCAGGGAATCGGCGCCAACCTCGCCTTCCGGACGGCCGCACTGCGCGGCGCCGGCGCTTTCGACGAGGTCCTCGGCGCGGGGGCGATGCTGCGATCGGGTGAGGACGGCGACATCGCATACCGGTTCCTCCGCGCCGGTCACGGCATCCTCGAGCTGCCCGATCCCGCCGTGCTGCACAGCGGGCTTCGGACCTGGGGCAAGGAGCTGCAGGAGCTGGCGTGGGACGCCGCCTTCTCCGAGGGGGCCATCTACATGAAGCACCTGCGGCTCGGCGATCCGGTGGTCCTCCCCACCTTCATCGTCCGCGGTCTCGTCGGCATGGTGTCGTGGCGCAACCTTCTGCGCCTCCGCCAACCGACCGGTCTGGGGCGGCTCGCCGCCTTTGCTCGAGGAGCACGAGCGAGTTTCCGCTTCTCCATCGACGCGGACTCTCGACGCTACAGCGGTCCGCGGCGGGAGCGGGTGCGCAGCGCAGCCGGCTGACTCGGCTCAGCTTCTGCTGCCGCTCGGTCGCGGGCGGCGTCGGGGGGCGATGGTGACCACGAGATCCCAGAGCTGGTGCCTCTCGGTGGCGGTGAGCACCCCCAGGAGCCCGGCGAGGAGCGGAAAGGTGATCATCCCCGTCACGATGCCGGCGGCCAGGCCGGCGCGCAGGGCCAGGATCACGAGTCCGGCCATCAGGGCCGTGGCGACCGCCGCCCGGAGCAGGCGCACGACCGAGTTGCGTGTGAAGGTGTCCCGGACCAGGACGTAGCCGATGACGGCGAGGACCAGCTCGGTGACGACCATGGCGATGGATGCGCCGATGGCGCCATTGCCCTGGGTGCGCTGGAAGTACGGGATGAGGACGAGGTTCAGGGCGGGGTTGATCAGGCTCGCCAGGGCCATCATCTTGGTCCACACCATCTGCTGATTGCGCGCGATCATGAGCTGGTTGGCCATGATGTTGAGGTACATCGGCGGGACGCAGAGCGCGAGCAGAGCAAAGACGGGAATCGATTCGGTGAAGTCGGGCCCGTAGAGCACCCGGACCAGCGGAGCCGCCACCAGCACCGCCCCGACGCAGACCGGCATGCTGAGGACGAGGACAAGCTCGATGGCCGGTCGCGCCGCCTGGATCAACGACTGAGCGCCGCCCTTGTGGGCGCGCACGAGCTGCGCGAGCCACGCCGTGGAGAGGACGGTGGGGATGAACATGAGGGTCCCGAAGAGCTGCGTCGGGAGTCCATACCAGCCCAGCACCGTGGTCGACGTCATCGCTCCGAGCATCAGCGAGTCGATCCAGAGATAGATGGTGAAGAACGCGACGAAGCTCCAGTACGGGAGGCTGGCGATGAACAGCCGGTGCAGCTCGTGGCGCGTCACCCTCCAGTCGATGTCGAAGTGCGGGCGTGACCAGATCAGCACCAGCACCGTCAGGGCGGCACCGATCACGACGTAGGCCAGGAGCAGGCCAATGGCCCTGACCCCGAGCAGCACCAAAGCGATGCCGCTCACCGTGGAGAGGGTCTTGCTGAAGATGGTCGAGTAGGTGAGATACCGCATCTTCTCCATGGCCTGGAACCCCGCCGCGATCGGTTCGGAGACCACCGCGAAGACGGTCATGCACCAGCCGAGGAAGACCGCCGTGCCCTCGACCCCGCGGAAGGGGCCCACCAGCGTGATGACCAGGGTCACCGCCAGCGCGGGCAGGCAGAAGATGGCGCGGAGGACGATTCCGGTGCCGATCAGCTGGGGAGCCCGCTCGGGGTTGGCGGCGATCTCGCGGACGAGGAGCGGCCGGAGGCCGAGCCCGACCAGGACGAGGAGGACCCCGGAGGCGGCTAGTCCGAGGGTGTAGATGCCCACCTGCGCCGAGCCCAGCCGCCGCGGCACGATCACGGTCCAGGTGAGGGTCGCGATCCAGGTGACGATCTGACCGACGGTCAGGATCGAGATGCTCCGGGCCAGTTTCACGGTGTTTGGCCGGGGCGCGTCGAACGACTCCGTCACACGTACGGCAGCGACAGCGGGATCCCCCATCCCACCGAGTGTGACGGGGGTTTCGGCGCGGGTGAATGGGCGGATCGCGCCGTCACCGGGACATCGGGGAAGGGCTGCCGGCGCCCGCGGTCACCCGTGCCCGACCGGTTGCGGCGACGGCCGCGGAGCCCGATCAGTGTCCCAGGTGGGCCATCCGGGCGACGTCCGAGCCGGCCTGACGGGCATGGCGCACACCGCTGTACAGGGCCGAGACGCGGCGGGCCGCAGCGGTGCCCCTGACGATCTGGACTCGCTCGAAGGGCACGCTGCGAACGTTCCAGCGCGCCTTCGCCTGGTCCGCGCCGAGAGAGAAGTTGACGCCGTGGAGGCCCCGGCCGATCGCGGCCTTGATCGCCTCCACAGTGGCCAGGGTCGCGACGCTGTACCGCCACAGATCCGGGTCGAAGCCGGAGTGATAGAGGTAGAGGACCCCGCCCATCTCCATCTGAAAGCGCACCGCCACGCGCCGGCCGTCGAGCTCCACCACGCCGAGGCTGAGCCGGCCGGCCGCCGCCAGGCGATGAGCCACGCGCCGGACGAACGCCCGCACCGCCGGGTCGGAGAAGTAGTCCGGATGGGGAATCCCCCTGGCCGCTCGGGCGCGGGCGGAGTGCAGCGCGAAGAGGTCGTCGAGCACCGGGTCGAGGCCGGCGACGCCTCGATGCTCGGAGTAGGCAAGGCGCAGATGGTCGCGCGCCGGGGCGTTGTAGGCGCGCCGGATGCTCTCCTTGACGTTGCGTCGCAGCTGGCTGTGAAGCTCCTCCCACGTCCCGCCCAGGTCCATGACCAGGACATCGCGCCGGCCTTCGAGCGCCGCCGTGACCCTCCCGTCCGCCGCGCCGATCGCCTCCTGCCACCAGCCGGATCCCGCGCCCCAGGCGCCGACCTCGATCCAGCTCCATCTCTCCTCGGCGCAGAGCCGGTCGACGACCATCGCCAGGGCGGGGACGGCGTGCTCGGGGTCGACGAGCGCCTCCGCCAGCTCGAACATCTGCCGGTACCGCCGGCGGCGGGGTCCCATCAGCTCGAGCGACGGAGCCCTCAGCCCCGGAGCGGGCAGCCCCTGGTACTCGTGAAAGGGTGCGATCGCCACAGGACCGCTCGACGCCTCGACGACCACCGTCACCAGCCGCCCGCCCCAGAAGCTGCGCCCCCACTCGGAGACCCATTCCCAGCTCAGGAAGGGATTGGTTGTCCGGGCACGGTCCACCAGAGCGCGCCACTCCGGCTCGAGGCGGAGGAAGGCCTCGAGACCGTGGTGACAGGTGGCGACCAGACGAGGTGGAGCGACGGCGACGGTCATCGGCCGCGGTCGCCGCCGACCGGGTGCGCGGTGCCGGCGGATACCGTCACCCTCTCCCGGATCGCCGCGGCCGGCAGGGGGTTGGCCTCCCAGATGCCCCGCAGGCGGCGGCCGGCGGTCGACAGCCCAAACCGCTCCTCGGCCGAGGCGGCCAGCTGCTCGCGGTCCGGGGGGTCGTCCAGGAGCTCCTCGAGAGCATCGGCGAAGGCTCGGGCGTCCATCCCGCCGGCGCAGCGGCCCAGGCGCCCGGCCAGCATCTCGGGGAATGGGTAGACGGGGAGGGTCACGACCGGGGTCCCCTGCAGCGCCGCCTCGACGGCGACGTAGCCCCACTCCTCGAAGAGGCTGGGAAGGAGGAAGGCATCCGCGTCCCGCATCAGGGCATGGACCTCGGAGGGCGGCAGCGGCCCGCGGCGCCTCACCTCCACTCCGTGCGGGAGGCGGTCCAGGGCGGCATCGAGTCGCTCCGCGTTGCGGCCGACCAGGTCCAGGGCGATCGGCCGCCCCCGGGCGGCGAGCAGACCGACCGCGACGATCGCCAGGGCGATGTGCTTGCGCGGGTGGGCCAGATCTCCGCTGCAGATGAGCAGACGGGAGGTCGGGTCGCCGTCGCGCTGGGCACGCGGCCCGCCGCCGACCGCCCGGCAGGGGGGCGGGCTGTGGACGGCGGGTATCCCGGCCCGGCGGAGCTGCTCGGTGAGGACCAGGGTGGGAGCGACGGCGCAGTCCGCAACGCGGTAGCCGCGGACATCGTTGCGGTAGTGGAGAACGCCCTTGACCGCCAGGCCGGCACTGCGGGGGAAACGCCGGCCGGTGTGCTCCCAGGTGGCGACGGCCCGCCCGATCGGCGCGTGGGGATAGAACCACGCCGCCACGACGACCCGGTCCGCCAGCGGGCGGAGCGCAGCCGCCAGGGCCGGGTGGTTGGCGTGAGCCGCGTCGTAGTGCCCGAGGCGGGGCAGGCCACGGCGGATCGCGGTGCGGAGACGCCGAGCCGCGTAGCCCGGAGACAGCCTCTCCCGTCGCCGCTGCCACGCCGTGGGCGGTCCCAGGCCGAGATCGACGACGCGGACGCCGGTGCCGGCCAGCCTCTGCTCCAGCGTGAGCGCCAGCGCCGCATGGGTGGCAAGCAGGGTCACCTCGACGGACGCGGCGACGGCCGCGGCCGCGACGTGCTCAGCGTAGGTGTTGACCCCGCTGATGCCGCCGTCGTGAACCCCGATCACAACTCGAAGGGGCGCCCCCGCCGGGGAACGTGCCTGCTCCTGGTCTCTACTCACGGCTCCCTGCGCTGTCGTGCCCGGGTGACACCGGTGAGGGGTCAGGTGCACCAATCGAGTATGGGCGAGGGGTGAACGCCTGCCTACCGAGACATCTGTCCTACTCCAGATGCCGCCGGGTCCCATGGCGACCCCGGCCCGCGCTGGGCAGAATCGATGCATGCGTTCCAAGCGGCCACCACCGCGGAGATCACCATGTCCGTGACCGAGCGTCGGGTCGCCGCTCTCCCCGGCAGTGTGCGTGCGGCACGGGGCCGGCGGGTCCTCATCGTCTGCCCGGAGGCGCCTTCACCGCCCACCTGGGGCTTCGCCCTGCGCGTCCACCACCTGGCGTCGCGGCTGGCACTGCGGCACCAGGTGACGCTGGTAGCCTACGGGAGCGATGGCGACGGTCGCGACTGGGCGGGCCTTCGCCGCACCCTCCACGCGGTGCATCAGGTACCCCCGCCGGCCGCCCTCGGCTCCCGGCGCCGGCATCAGATGGCGTCGCTCGCGGGCCGCTCCTCGTTCCACCTCAACGCCCTCCACTCGGACGCGATGCAGCGGGAGCTGGACGCCCTCCTTGGGGATGGCGACTTCGACATCGTCCAGGTCGAATCGAGCCAGATGATGTGCTTCCGGTTCTCCGGCGACACCCCGGTGGTCGTCGACGAGCACAACATCGAGTACCAGCTCCTCGCCCGGATGGCCCGGTTCGAAACCTCGTCGGTGCGCCGGCTCTTCGGCCGGGTCGAGGCGTCGAAGGTGCGTCGAGAGGAGGAGCGGACGTGGCTGCGTGCCGACGGCTGCATCGCGACGTCCGCCATCGACGAGGCGGCCGTTCGGAGCACCCGTCCCGGACTGCCAACCGCCGTGGTACCCAATGCCGTGGACACCGATGCCCTCCAGCCCGACGGCTCCCCGGTCGATCCGGAGAGCATCCTCTTCGTCGGCAGCCTCAAGTACCGTCCCAACGCCGACGGCGTGGTCTGGTTCATTGAGAACGTCCTCCCCGGAGTGCGCCGGTCGCGACCGGGCGTGGTGCTCACCGTCGTCGGGGCAGGTCCTCCTTCGCTGCTGCGCAGGCTTTCCCGCCCGGGGGTCATCGTCACCGGCGCGGTCGACGACGTCATCCCCCACCTCCGCCGGGCGAGTGTCGTGGTGGCTCCCCTCCGGGTCGGAGGCGGGACGCGCCTCAAGGTGCTCGAGGGGCTGTCGATGGCAAAGCCGGTCGTCTCCACGACCCTGGGGGCCGAGGGGCTCGACGTTGTTGACGGCGAACAGCTGCTGCTCGCCGACGGCCCCACGGAGATGGCCGGCAGCATCCTCCGCGTGCTCGCGGACCCGAGCCTCGGCCGCCGCCTCGGGGACGCGGGACGAGCCCTGGCCGTGGAGAGATACGGGTGGGCCGGCGCCGCGGCGCGGCTCGAGGCCTTCCATGCCGAAGTCGCCTCCCGGCGCGCGGGAGGGGCGTGACGATGCCCGCGTACACGACGCCATCGGACGTGGAAAGCCCGCTGGACAGGGAGCCCCGAACCGCGGAGGGCACCCGCGTCCAGGACGACATCGCCGTCATCTTCGACGAGGCCAGCGGCTACTACCGGCACCTGCGCTGGGAGAAGAACCCGGTCGTGCTCCTGGAGAAGGCGCAGACCCACCAGGTCCTGGTCGAGGAGCTGGGGAGCGGGCCGGTCGGGACCGCTCTGGAGATCGGCTGCGGCCCGGGCACGTGGACGCCTCTGCTGGCGGATCGCGCCGCCCAGGTGGTGGCCCTGGACCTCTCGCCCAAGATGCTGGAGCAGGCGCGAGCCGCGGTGGCGGCCGAGCACGTGAGCTTCCTGCAAGGCGATGCCGCCCACTTCGACCCCGGCAACGCCTTCGACCTGGTGATGAGCGTGCGGGTGCTCGAGTACGTCCCCGAGTGGCGCGAGATCATCGCCAGGCTGGAGCGGCTGGTCGCGCCCGGCGGGCGCGCGGTCGTCATCACCAAGACGCCGGTCTCGGTCTGGCGGGGCACCGGCCGGTCACGGTGGTTCGGGCCCCGCAACCTGCTCCAGCGGCTCCTCCGGCGCGAGACGGACCCCGGCTTCTGGCAGCGCCATCTCCCCGTGCACGAGCTGACCCGCGCCTTTGCGGAGGCGGGCATGGTCGACATCCGGGTGCGACCGGTGATCATCGGCCTCCCCATCTACGTGCGCGGCACCAAGCAGTACCCGATCATCCCCGCCTTCGCGGAGAGGCCCGCCCTGGCTGCCACGCAGGCCGTCTCGAGGTGGGTGGCAGGGCGCGGCCGCCGGGGCCGGCGCGCATCGCTGATCTTCGCCGAGTCCTACGCAATCTCCGGCCGGCGGGCCGCCGCGCCCGACCACGTCGCCCCGCGGGCGGCGGCCTCGTGAGCGCGGTCCTGGCGCAGAAGGAGTCGCTGAGCCGCTCCGTCTTCAGCGACGGAAGCTACGCCGACCATTTCCGTCCCGATGAGCGGGACAACCCCTTCCGCAGGCTCTATGCCGCCAAGCGGCGCGACCTCCTCGAGATCGCGGGAAGCAGGCCCGGGAGCAGGCTGCTGGACCTCGGCGGCGGTCCCGGGCGGATCGCGGTCCCGCTCGCCCGAAGCCACACCGTGACCCTGGCGGACATCTCCGCCGACATGCTCACCCGCGCAGCGCGGGCCGCGGAGAGGTCTGGCGCGCCGGCGAACGGTCTCACCCTGATCCGGGTGGATGCCCGTGAGCCCCTCCCCTTCCCGGCCGGGAGCTTCGAGTTCGTCATCGCCGCCGATCTCATCGTCCATCTGCCCGATCCGACCGCGGCGCTTCGCGAGATGCGCCGGGTGCTCGCCCCCGGCGGGCGGCTGCTGGTCGACACGACCAATCGCAATCCGCTCTGGATGCTCCGCCATCCCGGCTACGTGGGGAGAAGGCCGGGGCGATGGCTGCGAACGTGGCGAGCCGGGGGTGTCCTGCCCGAGTGGAGCGGGATCGTGACCCATCACAGCCGCGCCCAGTTCCACCGGATGCTCGCGGACGCGGGACTCCACATCATCGAGGAGCGCACCTACGGCTCCCCCCTCGCACCCAAATGGTTGCTCGCGGTCTGTGAGGCGGGGATGACGGAGACCACCTCACCGCGGCATCGCGCCCCGCTGGCGGGCTCGAGGTGACGCGCGGCCGCGCCTTCGCCTCTCTGGTCGCGGGCGCGGCCGTGGTCGCATCGCTCCTCCAGGGCGCCGGCAGCGGCGTCAGCGCGGCGACCGCCCCGGCATTTGTCCAGGGAGCCAACACCATCGGCTCGAGCGTCGCCCTGACCAAGGCGGTGACGGCGGGTGACCTGCTGGTCGCGGGCATCACCACCAACGACTCGGGCACCGACCCCGTCACCGGGGTCTCGGACAGCGTCAACGGCGCCTGGACGCGGGCCAGCTCGGTGAACTACGGCAACGGGCACGTCGACCTCTACTACCTGCAGAACGCGAAGGCCGGCAGCGCGACCGTCACCCTCGCGGGCGGTGGCGGCGCCGTGACCGTTGCCGAATACTCGGGCATCGCCGCCGCATCGTCGCTCGACCAGGTGACCAACGCCAGCGGCAGCAGCAGCGCCCTGCACGCCGGGCCCACCGCCGCCATCGGAGGGGCGGGCGAGCTGATCGTCGGCGTCGGCGGGCAGTCCAACGCCGGCAGCGGCCTGACGGCGGGAAGCGGCTTCACGCTCCGCGAATCCGCGGTCTCCAACTGGTGGGCGGTCAACGGCCTGGAGGACTCCCTCTCCTCCTCCACTGCCGGCCAGTCGATGGCGATGGCGTCAGGCTCCAGCCAGTACTTCGGCGCGGTGGTGGCCGTCTTCAAAGCCGGAACCCCGAGCGGGGCACCGGTGGCGGCGCTGAGCCTCAGCCCGGCGTCGAGCCCGGTGAACCAGCAGGTCACCGCCAACGCGTCGGCGTCGACACCGGGCGCTCACGCCATCTCCACCTACACCTTCAGCTTCGGAGACGGGACGACGGTCGGTCCTCAGTCGACCGCCACCGCGACGCACACGTACACCAAGGGGGGCGTGTACACCGTGACGGTCACGGTCACCGACACCGCCCAAGTCTCCGCCGCCGCCACCGCCCAGGAGACGGTGGGCCAACCGGTCGCGGCGCTCAGCCTGAGCCCCTCCTCGGGGAGCGCGCCGCTCCTCGTGACCGCGAGCGCGGCCGCATCCAGCGACGCGACCGGCGTGTCCATCTCCACCTACTCCTTCAACTTCGGGGACGGCACCGCCGCAGTGAGCGGCTCCGCGGCGACCGCGACGCACACCTACGCGTCGACCGGCACCTTCACCGCCACGGCGACGGTGACCGACAGCACCGGAGCCACCTCCACGGCCACGGCGCCGGTCAACGTCGAGCACGGCCCCACGGCAGCATTGAGCCTCAGCCCGACGTCCGGCCAGGCACCGATCCCGGTCACCGCGAACGCCTCCGGATCGACCCCGGGCAGCAACCCCATCTCCAACTACAGCTTCAGCTTCGGAGACGGCAGCGCCACCGTCAGCGGCAGCTCCTCGAGCGCATCCCACACCTACTCCACGGGCGGCACCTACACCGTGACGCTGACGGTCACCGACAGCGCCGGGCTGACCTCGACGGCAGCCGCTCAGGAGCAGGTGACGGCGGCGCCCGGCACCACCCCGGCCTTTGTCCAGGGCGGGGGCACCACCTCCACATCGCTGACCCTCTCCAAGCCGGTCACGGGGGGGGATCTGCTGGTCGCGGGCATCACCACCGGCGGCGCGCAGGTGACCGGTGTCTCCGACAGTCTCAACGGCGCCTGGGCCGCGGCCAGCTCGCTCGCCTACGGCAACGGGTACGTGGACCTCTACTACCTGCAGAACTCGAGGGCGGGCACCGACACGGTCAGTGTGGCCGGGAGCGCCGCGCTGACCGTCGCCGAGTACTCGGGCGTCGCCTCCACCGCGGCACTCGACCAGATCGCGAGCGGCAGCACGACGGGAAGCACCCTGAAGGCGGGGCCGACCGCGGCCATCGGCGAGGCCGGTGAGCTGGTCGTGGGGGTCGGAGGCCAGACCTACGCCGGCTCCGGGTTCAGCGCCGGCACGGGATTCATCCTCCGCGAATCGGCGATCTCCAACTGGCTGTACGCGGGTGGCCTCGAGGACACGTCCTCGGGCTCGGCCGCCGGACAGTCGATGACCCTGGGAAGCGGGAGCTCCGGGTACGGCGGTGCGATCGTCGCCGTGTTCAAGGCGACCTCGGCCAGCCGGGGACCGACCGCCGCGCTCACGCTCTCCCCCACCTCGACCCCCGTCAGCCAGACGGTGACGGCCAGCGCCTCGGGCTCCAAGGCAGGCAGCAACCCCATCTCCACCTACAGCTTCGCCTTCGGGGACGGGACCACGGTCGGGCCGCAGGCGGCGGCCACCGCGACCCACGCCTACGCGACCGGGGGCGTGTACACGGTCACCGTGACCGTGACCGACAGCGCCGGCCTGACCTCGACGGCCACCGCCCAGGAGACGGTGGGACAGCCGAAGGCCGCGCTCACGGTGACGCCCTCGTCGGGCAACGCACCCCTGGCGGTGACCGCCAGCGCCTCCGCCTCCACCGACGCCGCGGGGATCGCGATCACCGGCTATTCGTTCAACTTCGGAGACGGCAGCGCCACGCTGAGCGGCACATCGTCCAGTGCCACCCACACCTACACGGCGATCGGCAACCGCACGGTGACGGTCACGGTGACCGACAGCACCGGGGCAACCGCCACGGCAACGGCACCGGTCAGCGTCGAGAACGGTCCGACCGCGGCACTGACACTCAGCCCGTCGTCGGGCAAGGCGCCACTCGTGGTGACCGCCAACGCCACCGCGTCGACCGCGGGCAGCAACCCGGTCTCCAGCTACAAGTTCAGCTTCGGGGACGGGAGCGCCACCGTCACCCAGAGCGCGCCGACTCCTGAACCCACCCACACCTACGCGACGGGCGGCACCTACACGGTCTCGGTCACGGTCACGGACAGCGCCGGCCAGACCTCGACAGCCACCGCCCCGGCGCTGGTCGGACAGCCCACGGCGGCGCTGACCGTCACCCCCACGTCGGCGCCGCTCACGGTCACCGCCAACGCCTCCGCGTCAACGGACCCGCTGGGCATCTCCAGCTACACCTTCGCCTTCGGCGACGGCAGCACGGTCGGGCCCCAGGGCGGCTCGACCGCCACCCACGCGTACTCCGGCGCGGGGACGTACACCGTCACCGTCACCATCACCGACAGCGCCGGCGCCAGCTCGACGGCGAGCGTCAAGGTCACGGTGACGAACCCGCCGGCCGCCTCACTCGCGGTGACGCCGACCTCCGGGATCGCCCCGCTCCAGGTGACCGCCAACGCGACGGCATCCACCGCCGGCTCCAACCCGATCTCCAGCTACACGTTCAGCTTCGGGGACGGCAGCGCATCTGTCACCCAGAGCTCACCCACCCCCGAACCGGTCCACACCTACACCGCCACCGGCACCTTCACGGTGGGGCTGACCGTGACCGACACAGGCGGCGTCAGCTCGACGGCCACCGCATCGGTCGTCGTCAGCCCCGCCTACCTGGTCCAGGACACGTTCGTGCGCAGCAACCAGACCGGCTGGGGGACCGCGAGCGGCGGGGGCACCTGGGCCCAGGAGTCCGGGACGGCGTCGTCGACCTCCGTGGCCGGCGACGAGGGCACGATCAGCAACAGCTCGTCGAGCGACTTCGAGATCCTGGGGACGTCCACCGCCGCCAACGCCAACGGGCTGGTCCGCTTCTCGATCGGCGCCGCCAGCGACACTGCGGGCATCATCCTCGGCTACCAGTCCAACGGGACCATGAACCTCGCCCGTTTCGACGGCAGCGGCCACCTCGAGCTCATGACCGGTGAGAGCGGCAGCTGGACCGTCGTCGAGAACACGTCGGTGAGCGTCAGCGTCAACACCTTCTACTGGCTGCGCTTCGAGGTCCAGGGCAGCAACGTCTACCTCAAGCTCTGGCCCGACGGGACCACCGAGCCGTCATCGTGGACCTGGTCCGGGACCAGCACATCCACCATCACCACGGCCGGGACCATGGGCCTCTACGGCTGGGCCGCGTCGGGGGCGTCGGTGGAGTTCAACTCCTTCTCGGTGGCGGCCGTCAGCTCGGGCACGGCTCCCACCAACTCAACGATCACGGGCACCGTCGCGAACGGCGCGAGCTCCCCCATCGCCGGAGTGCAGGTGTCGACGATCCCCGCCACGACCACGGCCACCACCAGCTCCTCCGGGACCTACGCGCTGGCCGTGCCCGCAGCCACCTACACCGTCGTCTTCACCGGTGCCGCGGTCGGGTACAACGCGAACTTCGAGAGCGGGGTCGCGGCTCCGTCGGGCGGCAGCGTCTCGGCGGGTCTGGAGACCCTCGCCGCCATCCCGGCCCAGGAGGCGATGGACAACTTCACCCAGCCCGCGCAGAGCGGCGGCTGGTCCCCCTCCACCGACGGCAGCACCTGGAACAGTGACCTCGGCACGAGCGACAACGGGGTCGTCATCACCAGCAGCCAGGTGGGTATCGCGGGCGAGCAGGGTTTCGTCGACACCGGGGAGTCGACCGGAGCCGACTACGACACCTGGATGGGCTACCAGTACGCGAACCAGGTGGTGAGCGCCCAGATGGAGGTCACGAGCATCGTCTCCGATCCGGTCAACGCCCACGGTGCGCGGCTGCTGGCAAGGGTCCAGCAGCTCGGTGCCAATGACGACGACACCCTGGTGGAGATGACCGTCGACCCCTACAACACCTCGGAGCCCGCCTACCCAGGCGGCGACATCTCCCTCTGGGTGGCGGTCAACGGATCCTGGACGGAGCTTGCCATCCAGGGCACGACCATCTCCCTCAACACCCTCTACGACGCCCAGCTCGAGGTGGCGGGCGACGTGGTGGAGGGGAGCGTGTGGCCGGCCGGCACCACCCAGCCCGGCTGGATGATCGAGGGCACCCAGACGGCGCTCACCAGCGCCGGCCAGGCGGGGACGAGGACCACCGGCTCCAACGTCATCTGGTCCAGCTTCTCCCAGGTGCCGGTGACCCAGATCAGCGGGACGGTGACCTCCTCCGCGACCAGCGCGCCGATCACCGGGGCGACGGTGACCCTGAGCGGCGGCGCCACCACCACCACCGACCAGAACGGCGACTACACGTTCGGCGGCCTGACCGGCGGTCACGCCTACACGGTCACCGTCTCGGCCATCGGCTACACGACGGAGGCCGCCTCGGTCAGCCCGGCGACAGGCACGACCGCGACCGCCAGCGTCGCCCTCCCCACCGCCTCGGGATCGTGCGCGACCGGCGGTCTGACCACCTCGACGCAGATCCAGAGCGGGGTCACCAACGGGCCCCCCAACGACCAGACGGAGACCGACTACACCTACATCGACGGGTCGGGCAACGGCTGGCGCGTGGGCACGATACCCGGCTACGGCGGCGCCAACATCGCCATGTGGTACGAGGTGGACGGCTGCACGGTCGGTCCGACCCAGTCGGCCCTCGACACGACCTCTCCTGACGACCTCGCCCACGACTACACGCAGTCGACCTCGAACAACTTCACCGGCTCGGAGAACAGCTCCTACACGCAGGTCCAGCTGCCCCCGAGCATCCCCTCCTTCCGGGCCGGGATGCAGGCCACGGTGCCCTCGACGGGAGTGGATGCGAACGGCTTCACGCACACCGTCACCACCTACGTCTACCCGGGCAACCCTGGCTTCATCGTCGACCGCTTCGACATCACCAATCCGTCGAGCTCCCCGATCCTCCTGTCGCCGACCCAGCCGCTCCAGTTCTGGACCATCAGTGGCCTGGAGCAGGCCAACAGCACCTGGGTGGCCGCCGACGGTGGGTACGGCACGGTGGGCGGCTCCTCGTTCCAGGGCGTGCCCACCTCGGCCACCCCGGGAGCTCCCAACTACTTCTATCTCGATCCCGCATCGGGGTCGGGCGTGAGCGATGGCATCTCGGCGGCGCTCGCCACCAACCTCTCCAGCCTGGGACTGGCCAACCTGCAGATTGAGGCTCTGGTCAACGGGAACCGGCTCAAGATCGGCGTCTTCGGGGACAACAGCGTCGCCGGTCAGGACTACTCGTTCCCGGCCGGCAGCACCATCACCTTCTACCTGCTCCAGACCATCACCCGCAACCTGACCTCCACGCAGGCGGAGAGCATCGCGGCGGATTACCTCAACCCCGACACCCCGACCATGACCACGGGCAGCTTCGATGGTTTCAGCGATGAGCAGGGCCTGTACACCTTCACCGGGTCGGGCAACACCGTCACCTTCACGCCGACCTTCTCCTCCACCGTCCAGGAACGATGGCTGGGCGTCTACGCGGTGGACGGCTACACCTCCACGTCCCTGCCCACGGTGAGCATCGGCGGGGTCACGCTCACCGAGGGGACCCAGTACATCGCCGCCGTCGACAGCACCGACCACGTCGCCTACGTGAAGCTCCTGGAGCCCCTCGTGCCCGGCACTCCGGGGAGTGGTCAGCTTCAGTCCGGCGCGATCACGATCGGGTAGCGGGTCACCCGTCAGGCTGCACGGCGCACGCCGGGCGCGCCAGCGAGGTCAGGCCCGGCTCAGAGACCGCCCGGCGAGGTGCAGGTTCATCGGCTCGAAACCGAGACGGGCCTGCAGGTAGCGCTGCCCCGGGGTGAGATGGAAGGCACTCCGGACGAAGAGATAGCCCAGGCCTTCGGCGGCGAGCTGCTTCACGACCCCGACGTTCAGCAGGTAGAGCGCCGCGTGGGCAGTGGGGCTCTTGTCGCTGATGCAGAGGTACATGTGGGCCCAGCTCGTGTCCACGACCACGGCGGCCAGGGCCTGGACCGCACCAGCGCGGTCGGCCACGGCGAAGACGCGTGACTTCCCCTGGGCCACGCTCCGGGCCAGCTCGTCCGCATCCCAGAACTCATCCTGATGCAAGCGCAGGATCCGGTCCGCCTCCACGCGCGTGGTCGCGGCATCCGGAAGCTCTCGGAAGGCGAAGCCCAGCTCCTCGGCATGGTGAAGATTGGTGCGCACGGCCTGGCGCTTCCCGCCCTGGAGGTAGAGACGGAGATCCCCGGGGAGCGGCAGCACCCCGACCGCCCGCCGGTTGACGCGCCGGCCGGCGTGCCGCAGCGAGAGGTGCTGGGCGATCTCCCGGCCGGCGGGGCCGGCGCTGGCGATCACCTCGATCCGCGGCAGGCCCCGCACTGATGAGCTCATCTCGCGGAGCGCGGCTCGGCGGGAGAGGACGAACGCCACCAGGGATCGCCCACCTGCCCTCCTCGCCTCGGTCAGGGCGTGCCGGGTCGCGCACGCCGCCTCGATCCTCTCGAGGTCGGACGAGCTCTTCAGGTGGGATCCCGACATCGCGTGCCCCATGGGTGGCGGCCGGCTCCGCAGCGGTCTCTCCCGATGCGGCGGCCTGGATGGCCAGTCTGGGTGCAGCGTACGGTCGACGAGCCCCGAGATGAATCGGCACTCCCGCGCACCGCTGGGCGGGGACAGCCACAGGCCCGGCTCCTGTCCCTTTCGCCGGTGGGACTTCCGCCCGCCTGGGGGGGGCTCCCACAACCCTTGGGCAGATGTCCAGACGCGGTCGAGACAGGGATCAGCCGCGGGGCACGAGCGGCCATTGCTCCCCGGTCACGGGGCGGGGTACGTTCCAGCCGTGAGAATAGCCATGGTCAGCCCCGGACCCCCTCCCGCTGGAGGCGGCATCGGCGCGTACACGGAGAAGACGTCCCGAACCCTTGCGGCGCTGGGGCACGAGGTCCACGTCCTGATTCCCGGGACCAGTCAGCTGACCACCGAGATCGTCGACGGGGTGCGGATGCATCGCGTCCCCACGGGACGCATCCGGCCGCGCGCGGTGGCCCGCTCGCTGGCGGTGAGCCGCACGTTGCACAGCCTCGGCCGCCTCGACATCGTCCAGGCCTGCGAGTGGGAAGGAGAGGCCTGGTGGTACTCGCTCCATCCCGGCGCCAGGCTCGTCACCCGTCTGGCCACTCCCCACTTCATCGTCGAGGACCATGAGGGGCTCCCCCGCAGGCGGCGCTGGGGAACCTTCGTGCGCCGATGGCTGGAGCGTTCCCAGACGCGGCGCAGTGCCCGGGTGATCTGCCCCTCCCGAGTGCTGGCCGGTGAGGTTGCCAAGCGATGGGGGCTCCAGCCCGACTCGATCACCATCGTGCCCACCGGGATCCGCCATCCCCGTATCGGGGCGGGGAGCGTCCCGGAGGAGCTGCGCGACCTGGAGTACGTCCTCATGTTCGGGCGTCTGGAGCGGCGCAAGGGGGTCGACACCTGGATCGAGGCCCTCCCTGAGGTGCTGGCGAGCCGGCCGAGCCTGCACGCCGTCTTCGTCGGTGAGGACACCGGCCTCGACGGCCGCCCCTTCCTCGACATCGCACGCGAACGCTGCGGGCAGTACTGGCCACGCCTGCACTTCCTGCCGGAGCTGCCGCACGCGCGCCTCTTCCCCATCGTCGCGCACTCCCGCATGGTGGTGATGCCATCCCGCTCCGAGAGCCTCGCCAACGCCTGTCTCGAAGCCATGGCCCTGAGCCGTCCGGTGGTGGCCACCAACGGGACGGGGCTCTCCGAGCTGATCACCCACGGCGTCGACGGCTTCCTCATCGATCCCGGCGACGCGGCCGCGCTGGCGATCACGGTGCGCACCGCGGTGGCGGACGACGCGCTCCTGGCGCGGGTCGGGCAGGCAGCCCGGCAGCGAGCCGGCGACTTCGACCTCGACAAGATGGTCGACCGGCTGGTAAACGTCTACGAGGACGTGCTCGAGGGCCGCAATCTGGCAGCCAGCGCGACGACCACATGAGGGCCACCGTCTGCATTCCCACGATCCGTGCGGCCGCCCTGGGCAGGACCGTGAGGTCGGTGCTCGGGCAGACCTGGCAGGACTGGGAGCTGCTGGTGGTGGGCCAGGGCGACGCGGCAAATGAGGCGGTGCTCCGTGCCGCGGTGTCCGAGGTCGCCGGCCACGACCCGCGGGTGACCTACGTGCACCTCCGCGAGCTCGGCTGCAGCCGTGCGCGCAACGCCGGCACCCGCCTCTGCCGGGGGGAGGTCATCGCCTTCCTCGACGACGACTGCGAGGCCGACCCCTCGTGGCTGGAGACGATCGTCACCGCCTTCGACGCCGACCCCGAGCTGGGCGCCGTCGGCGGAGCCGTGGTCGGGCCGGAGAAGCTTGGAGCCCTCACCGCCTGCCCCACGGTGATGCCCGCCGAGGCCGTCTACGACCCGGCGCTGACACCGCAGAGCCCGCCGGCCGGATGGGACTGGATCGGCGCCAACTGCGCGTTCCGCCTCACCGCCGCCGCCCGCGTCGGCCTCTGGGACGAGGCGATCGGACCAGGCATGCCATTCCCCGTCGGTGAGGACACCGACTACAAGCAGCGCCTCGAGGCCCTGGGGATCCGGATGCTGACCACGCCGCGGTCGCGAATCCTCCATTCGTCGGGAGTGAGGAGCGGCCGCGCGGCGCTCCGCAGCCAGCGCAACTACGCCCTCGGCAACGGCGCCTTGGCGGCGAAGCAGAGCCTGAGCGGAGACCCGCGCGGACGCGCCTGGCTCCGGGCGACCCGCCGCCGCTGCCTGACCGACTGGGCGCGGCGGGGGCGACCCCTGCGCCTGCCCGTCGACCTGCGCCACCTGCTCTGGTTCGAGCTCGGGTACCGCCGCTGCCGGCGCCTCTACGAGGTCGACCCGGCAGGTCTCCTCCGCCTGAGTGGCTCGGCATCGGCGGGAAGCGTGGTCCAGCTCCGTCCGCCTCACGACGTGGAGTCCCGTCATGCAGCCAGCGGGCAGTGACCTCGGGACCGGAGGCGGAAGCGGTCTCCGGCGCGCCCTCCGTCTGCGACTGACCCTGGGCCGCGGCGACGCCCCGCTCGTGATCCCGGTCGCCCGGGGCACGGCGGCGCTGCTCCGCCGGCGGGACTGCCGCCGCCTGGCGAGCGTGCTCGACCCTCGCAGGGTGGATCTGGAGAGCACGGGGCGCCGGGGCTGGCTGGAGCGCCGCCAGACCCGTCGTTCGGCGCTCCTCCTCGTCCCCGACCGGACCACGGCGATGGACCTGGCGGCGAGGTGGCACATCGAGCTGGCCCGCGTCCACCTCGTCCCGGACCTCGCCAACCCCCCGCGCCAGCTCATCGACGGGATCTGCGGTCCCGGCGGCCGGCGGCCGGCGAAGGTGAAACCCTGGTACGCGCGCTAGGCGACGGGAAGCGGCGGCTTCTCCTCCTGCTCGCACCCGCCGATCACCCGCACCGCGACCTGGTGTGCGCCACCCTCGCCTGGGTCGCCGCGGCGGAGGGCAGCCTCTTCGAGTGCTACTACGACGCACGCCCGCGCGGAACCCATTTCGGAGGCGGGCTGCTGCCGGGCAGCGACCCCAACCAGATGCGTGGAGGGACCTTCAGCGGAGCCCACCACCTCGAGGAGCTGCTCTGGCTCCTTCAGCGCTTCGACTGCGAGGCCGCGTCGCTGGGGCCGGTGCTGCTGGGCGACACCCTGGACGACGTCGGCGTCCCCTTCCGCTCCCGAAGCCCGGACGTCAGCACCTTCTACGAGGAGGTTCTCGGTAGCGGGGCCGTCGCCCCGCCGGAGCACCTCCTGGTGGTCGGCAGCGGTCGCGCACCCGGGGTCAGGCTCGGTTCCTTCGCCTTCCCGGAGATCGTCAACCGGCGGTTGCTCGCGATCGGAGAGGGTGACCCCGACGCGCTCGCCGCGCTGAGGCCGGGCAGGAGCGTGGAGACGCTCTGGCTGACCGGCCCGCCTCCCCCGGGGAGCACCGAGCTCCGCCCCGACCAGACCGGGGTGGCCGCCGCGGAGACGGCATGGATGGCGGAGCGGTGGTCGGAGGCGGGACACGGCTTCCTCCTCGGTGACCCCGAGCTGGTCGGACGGTGGATACCCACCGCGTCGCGGGAGGGCTGGATGCCCATCCACGGAACGCCCCAGACCGATGTCATAGCCCGGCTGGCGGGGCCGCTCGGCAAGACCGACGTGGTCTTCGGCCGCCAGCACCACGACGACGACTTCCTGGCCCTCTCACGCCTCGGCATCGGCCTGCAGGTCATCGACCCGGGCAGGCCGCCATTTCCGGTGCTCCGGGAGGCGCCCTCCCGCTGGCCGGGTCCGCCCCCGCCTGACGAGCCGGACGACGCCCAGCTCGAGAGGTGGGCGGCTCGGGGGAGGGTGCTCTCGACCCTCCTCTTCTGGACCGGGATGGCGAGGGAGCTGGAGAACCTCCACGCGCTGGCGGACATCCTCAGCCTCACCGGCATGGCCGGTGGCCTGATCCTCACCACCGAGAGCTTCGCCTACATGCCCCGCCCTCCTCTCACCCTCACCCAGCATCCACTCGCCGCCGGAGGGCTGGCGCCCGGTGTGGAGCTGCTCCTGGCCTGTTCCGGCGGCGGAGTGCTCCTCGAGTCGGAGGCGCCGGCCGGCCGGTTCGCCGATGCCCTGAGCAGATCCGTCGACGAGCTGGCGGTCCGCCTGGGCGGCCGGGATCGGGTGCCGCGGGGGTGGTGGCCGCTGATGGACGCGCCGCTCATCCCGCAGCCGCCACGGCGGCTGGTCACCCACCCGGAGGCGCCGTATCTCCGCGTCCGGTACCGGCCACACCCACCCGAGGCAGCCGGCGACGGCGAGGAGGGTCCGGGTGGACGCGCCCGGCGGTCGCCGCGAGCCCTGGTCCGCGAGTCGCCACTGGGCGCTTTCTTCGAGCCGGCACGCCCCTTCAGCGACTTCCGACCAGGGGCCCCGGGGCGAGCCATCCTGGAGGCGGTCCGAGACGCGGGTTTCGAGTACGCGTTCACGGCGTCCGGCTTTTCCGGACCTCCGCGCGCGGTGGTGGACGTCCCCGGCCTGGTCGCTCTCACCTACACCGCCGGCCGCTGGGACGGGTGGTCCCCCTTCATCACCGTCAACGGCCTCTCCGACCTGCGCAGGGCGGAGCGGCGGCTGCTCCGCGGGGGGCGCCCGGGCTGGCTGGCCGGCACCCTCGACACCTGTCTCTGGGCGTTCACTGGTGAGGTCTGGGATCGCGGCCGCGAGCTCTACGCAATCTGCCGCTGGATGGCGGAGGGGGGATCGTCGGGGCGCCTCGTCAATGTCACCCCGCGCACAGCGGCGCGCTACGCGCGGCTCCTGGCCGACCGCGGCCTGGTCGACGCCCTCCCGTCCTCCTGACGTTCGACGCTTTGCGCTGACGTTCGACGGACCTGCCCGGTTGCCCGAGGGCACCGCCCCGGACGGCGTCCAGCCTGTCCCATGCGGCGTCGCGGCTGCCCATGGAAGTGAGGGGCACGGGGACCGAGAATCAACCCATGGCCGTCACGGCTGAATCACGGAGCACGGCTGCGGAGAAGTTCCATCCCCCCCATACGGAGCATCTTCCGCGCTGCCGGCGCCTCCTGGTTGTCGTGTACGGCCATCTCAGCGACACCATGGCCGCGACCCCGGCCCTGCGCAGCCTCCGGGCCGCGCTCCCCGCGGCGCGGATAGATGTCCTCGCCCTCACCTGCGCCCACCCCATCCTCCAGGGCTGCCCGTACGTGGACAGTGTCATCGAGTGGAACGACTTCCGCAGAAAGGGGGCGCCGGCGGCGCGCCTGGAGAAGGCCGCCGTGATCGCCGCCCTGGGGGCGAGACTGCGCCGGCGCGGGTACGACGCCACGCTCGTGCTGCACAACGGCACGGGAGCGATGCGCCGTCTCGCTCGTATGGTCGGATCACCGGTCCGCGCCGGGCTCTCGACCGGCGAGGACGGGTATACCCACCCCAGCCCGCCGGCCTCGGCAGCCGAGTCCGCGCGGGAGGAGAACAGCCGGATCCTCGCGGCCTTCGGCGTCCAGGATGACGGCGGCCCGGTGGATCTCTGGACCGGGCCCGAGGATCGCAGTGCCGCCCGGAGGTTGACCGGCGGCGGCGAGGGCCCACTCGTCGGCATCCACGCGGGCGCGGACTGGTCGTGCCAGCAATGGCTCCCCGAGCGCTTCGCCGAGGTGGCCTCCACCCTGCAGCGAGAGACGGGCGCCCGGATCGTGCTGACCGGCTCGAGCAGCGAGTCGTGGCTCGAAGAGGAGATCGCGGAGGGGATGGACAGGCCGCCGATCCGTGCGGTGGGCCGGACCTCCTTCGGCGAGCTGGTCGAGGTGATCCGCGGGCTCGACCTGCTCATCTGCGTCAGCAGCGCCGCGTCCTCCGTCGCGGCCGTCACCGGGACCCCCAGCATCGTGCTCCTCGGCCCCGAGGACGGACGCTTCACCGGGATGGCGCCGAGCCCTCGCCGGAAGGTCCTGCAGCCCGGAGGTGCGCGCCTCGCCGGAAGCTGGTGCCCGCTGAGCCGCTGGGGCGTGCTCTCGGGCTGCGAGTCGCCCGCCTGCCGCGGCGTGGGTGGCCTGGCCGAGCTGGAGCCCGGCACCGTCATCGGCGCCGCCCTGGAGCTGCTCGGCTCGCCGGTCGTCCAGCGCGCTCACGCGGGCTGAGCCTGCCCACCTGCGGCGCGACGGTTGACAGGGGCGGGTAGCAGGCCCTGTTAGAGCCGGCCGCACGCCGCCAGGACGAGGTCGGCGATCATCTGATGGCCCAGGTCGTTGGGGTGCGTCGTGTCGGAGATGCCCCAGGGTGTCCGCCGTCCGGCGGGCCCGCGGGACCCCGGCGTCTCGTACACCGGAGACAGGGCGATGAAGGCCCCACCCCGGCGCTGGCAGGCATCGGAGATCGCGTCGTCGTATGCGGCCAGTTCCGCGCCGCCCTCCGCCCGTCCGTCTACCTCGGCTCCGCCATCCGCCGGCCCCCAGATGCCGAGGCAGACGGGTACCGCACCCGCCTCGGTGAGGCGGTCGAGGAGCCGCGCATAGTCGGCGCTGAAGCGCTCCAGCGGCGTCGGTCGCCAGCGGCCGAGGGGCACGTAGCCAAGCCAGTCATTGCTGCCGAGTTCGACCACGACGAGACGCCGTGCCGGGGGAAGCCGCCGTTCCAGGAAGTCCCGAAGGCGGCCGCCGGAGATGGCCTGGATCCCGCAGCTGCGCGGGCTGGACGGATCGCCGCCCAGCGCACGGAGCAAGCGCGCTCCGCAGCCGCGATCGAGTTCGGAGGCGTGCTCACCGACACACAGGCTGTCTCCCACCACAAGCACCTCGAAGCCTGTGACATCCCGTGTGAACACCTTGGGGAGACGCACCATCACGAGCCGCCGGTAGGCGGCGGTCAATATGCGCCGCGGCCCGAGACGACGGCCCGGAGGGTCTTCCACATCACCGCCGCATCGAGAAAGACGGACCAGTTCTCGACATACTGGAGGTCGAGTCTGACGGTCTCATCCCAGGAGAGGTCGGAGCGGCCGCTCACCTGCCAGAGCCCGGTGATGCCGGGCCGGACCAGGAGGCGACGCCGGCGCAGATCACCCGGGTATCGGTCCACCTCGGAGGCGAGCGGCGGGCGGGGACCGATCACGGACATCGTCCCGGTCATGACGTTCCAGAGCTGAGGCAGCTCGTCGAGAGAGTAGCGGCGCAGGAACCGGCCAACCGGGGTGACCCGCGGGTCGCGGCGCATCTTGAAGAGCGGGCCGTCGTGCTCGTTGAGCTCGGCGAGGGTCGCCAGGTCCCGGTCGGCGCCCTCGTACATGGTCCGGAATTTGAGCAGGGTGAACTCCCTTCCATTGAGCCCGACACGGGACTGGCGGTAGAGAACCGGCCCGGGGCTGCTGAGCCGGACAGCCAGCGCGATGGCGGCGAAGAGAGGGCTGAGGACCACGCTGACCGCGGCCGCGAAGAGGCGGTCGAGCACCGACTTGAGCCACCAGGTGGGACCGTGCAACCCGGGAGCCTGGACGTCGAGGAGAGGAAGCCCGCCGATCGGTCGGATGACCAGCCGGGGGCCGGCCAGCTCGGTGACCCCGGGCGCCACCAGGAGGCGAATCCCGGTGCCCTCCAGGTCCCAGGAGAGCCGGCGCAGCTCGAGCCCGCTGAGGAGCCCCGAACCGGCGACGACCACGGTGTCGGCGGCCGCGCTCCGCGCCTCCTCGAGGATCTCGGTGATGGAGCTCCGGTGCAGGGCATACGGTTCCCCGGCCGAGCCGTCGGTGCCCTCGGCGAGGCAGACGCCGACGACCCTCAACCCGGACTGGGGAAGGCGGCCGATGTGGTCGACCAATCCGCGCACCTCGTCGCCGGAGCCGATGACGAAGGCGCGGTGGATGGAGCCGCCCACCCGGATGCGCCGGTGCAGGAGAAGACGGCCGGTGAGGTGTGCGGCGAGGCTCAGACCGACCATGGCCGACACCCCGACGGCGGCGACCTGCCGGGAGATGTCGCTGTGGCTGACGTAGGAGAGTACGACCAGCAACGCGAGCATCCAGAGCCCGCCGTTGGCGATCCGGCCGAACTCGGAGGTGCCGTGGGAGAGGCGGTGATCATCGTAGGTGCCGTTGACGGCGAGCATCGCCGGCCAGGCGAGCGGGGCGATGACGATCAGGGCCACATACGTGGGGCTCGGGCCGAGAGGCTGGGTAACCCCGAAGCGTTCGACCACCGCGAGCAGGGCCGCCACCGAGCCGATCAGGACGTCGGCGACGAGCAGGCCGCCCCGCCAGAGGAGGGACGAGATCTGCCTGCCCCGTTCATGGTCCACCGAGGGCACCACCCTCAGGCGGAGAGCGTGCGTGGTGATGGGGACGGCTACCCCGGTCAGGTTGACCTCATCACTGATCACGACTCCATCGTGAGGGCCACCGATTCGTGACGCGATGGGTGGTTCCCGCGCCGGCCTGGGCGATTGTCCTTGTCCGGTCGGGCGCCCGCCCCGCTGACCGCCCATGCGGGGTGCCAAGGCTCCCGGGAGACCGCGCCGTGAGCCTCAGGCCGGGTCGCCGGCCGAGCTCGGAGCGGTGGGACGGCTCCGGTGGAGGAAGCGCAGCGGCGCCAGCAACCACGCCTCCGGGCTCCCCGGTTCCGGGGTGACGCGCGACGAGTGGAGGGTGCGCCGCTCCACGGTGATGAAGAGCAGCCAGGCCACGCCCAGGATGGCCGGGATCAGCAGCACGATCTCGGCGAAGACGAGACGCGGCGAGGCTCCAGTCTGGCGCAGCAGGTAGGCGAGTGACACGACGATCGGCTGGTGGGCCAGATAGATGCTGTACGACATCACCCCGAGCGTGACCAGCGGACGCCAGGAGAGGATGCGAGCGATCAGGTTGCCGCCGGAGAGCACGATGCAGAGGAGGAGGAAGAAGATTCCCCCGAAGAGGATGTGCTCCAGCGGGCTGCCCACGGAGAGCACCGCCAGTGGGACGAGGGGCAGGATCGCCCAGCCGAAGGGTGAGGCGATCCGGGAGATGCCGCCCCGGACGTACACGTGAGCGGCGACCATCCCGAAGGCAAACTCCGCCCAGCGGCCCGGGAAGAGATTGGGCAGCACCTCGGTCGCCAGCGGCGAGCCGGCGGCCATCATGTGGTTGTCGACGGCGACCTGGAGGCCGAGGCGGTAGGCGACGTTGACCGCCATCACGGCGAGGACGACCCGGGCGAGGCCCAGACGGCGAACCGCGAAGACGAGGAGCGGCAGCGAGAGGTACAGCTGCCATTCCAGGGCGAGCGACCAGTAGGCGCCGTTCAGGGTGTAGAAGGTGCTCGGGAAGAGCGAGTGGGTCATGGTCAGATGGGTCACGGCCTCCACGGCGAGCTGGGGACCGGTGAGGGGGGCCAGCCCGAGGGGACGCGCGGCGAAGGCGACGAGGAGCAGCACGACGACGAGGGAGACGTAGTAGGCGGGGAGCAGCCGCAGGACGCGGCGGCGGAAGAAGCGGCCGACCCGGAGACGCCCGCCGCCCCTCACTATCGGAAGGTAGAGGCAGAAGCCGCTCAGCACCAGGAAGAGACTGACGCCGGTGGAGCCGCTGCGGACGAGCAGGTCGAGCGGGCCCAGCCGGGCCCCGCTGAAGGCGCGGATGTGGAAGAGGACCACCCAGAGGGCGGCGCAGGCGCGCAGCCCGTCGACCCCGCTCAGCCGGCCACCGCGCGGCTGGGGAGTCGGCGGCGCGGCCGCGTGGGCCTCCTCGACTCCGCTGCCGACGGCGCGTGCCGCGGGGCTCTCCGCGATGCTCACGAGAGCGCCGTACCGCGATCCGGCTCGGCTCCGATCCCGTCACCGCCCGACGTCGAGGGGGCGGGCGGTCCCCCGCCGGCGAGCCGCTGCCAGGCGGCGAGCGGCACCAGGACTCCGAGGAGCCAGATAGCGCAGGTGGCGTAGCGAAGCCCGAGCCGGCGCGGTTCCTGGGCGAGACGGTAAAGCCACTCGAGCCCGCTCCCGCGGGCCCACCGTGGCGCCCGGCGCAGCCTCCCGGCGATGAGGTCGAAGCTGCCGCCCACCCCGATCGCGACCGACGCCGGGAGCCGGTGACGGTTGGCAGCGATCCAGAGATCCTGCTTGGGATGGCCGAAGCCGACCAGCAGGATGTCGGTGCCGGCCTCCGCCACCCGCCGGATGATCTCGTCGTCGGGCATCTCGTCGAGGCTCGCGCGGGGCGGCTCCATGGTGCCCGTCACCAGAAGCCGGGGGTGGCGCCGTCTCAGCTCCGCCGCCGCCTCCTCCGCGACCCCATCCTGGCCTCCAAGAAGGAAGAGCCGGGTACCGCTCCTCGCGGCGCGCCCCGCCAGGGCGGGCACCAGGTCGGAGCCGGCCACACGCCCCGGGATGGGGTGACCGATCAGACGGGAGAGCCAGACCACCGGCGCACCGTCGGCGAGGTTGAGGCCGGCCCCGCGGAGCGCCCTGGCCACCGCTGGCTGGCGCCGTGCCGTGACCATGAACTGGAGGTTCACGGTGCAGACCTGGAGTGGGGGCTCCACGCCGACCGCCGCGAGCAGCCGCCCGATGGCCTCTCCCTCATCCACCGGGTCGATGGGGACCCCGAGGAGGTCGACACGCGTGTCGGAGGTGCTGGTGCCGGAGCCCGAGGGCGGCGGTGGGAGTGCGGCCGGAGCCATCGCGCCGTCGCCCTGGGTGCGGCGCCGGGCCTCCCCGGGTCGCTCGGTCCGCTCCCAGCGCTCCGCGCCGGTGCCGCGGAGCATCCGGCGGTAGGTCCCAAGCTTGGCGACCAGGAAGCGCGGGGTGGAGAGGAGGGCGAAATAGGCCGACGCCGGGGCGCGCGCCGCCCGCAGCCCGACGAGCACGTAGGCGGCGAGGAGTGCCGCGGACGCTCCCCAGGGGATCGCGGCCCAGAGGAAGACGGCGCCGGCCAGACCGGCGGCGAGGCTGGCCGCCCCGCCGAGGAGGAGGAGCAGCAGGAGCAGCCCAAGCGGCGGAACGGCGAGATCGATCACGGCGTCGAGGAGCGCCCAGCGGCCGTGGCGCACCACCGCCCACACCAGCCGGGGCATCCGGGTCCGCAGGACATGGGCACGGCCACCCTCCCAGCGCATCCGCTGGGTGGCGCCGGCACTGCCCAGCCCGGAAGCCGGGCCGCTCACCCCTGCCGCGGGGGCGAAGCGGGGCCGGACTCCGGCCAGGCGCAGGTCCACCGAGTACTCCAAATCCTCGGCGCCGGTGAAGGCATCCCAGGGGAGGCGCTCCAGCAGGGAGCGCCGGAAGAGCATCCCGTTGCCGACCAGGGTGCAGGGCATGCCCAGGAGATCACGCCCGGCGAAGCGGACACGATGGAAGAGGAGGAAGGCCGTCTGGCGGAGTGCGGTCGCCGGGCCGGTACGGTCGTCGAGGACCAGGTACTCGCCCTGGACCGCCTCGGCGCCTGCGGCCATCACGGCCTCCAAACCGGCGATCAGGCCCGGAGCGGCCACCGAGTCGGCGTCAACGACGGCGATCCCGTCAACGGGATCGGGCTCCGCGATCAGCCGGTCCATCGCCCAGCGGAGGGCCCGACCCTTGCCGGGCAGTCCGGGTTCGTCGCGGACCATGACCTCGGCGCCCGCCGATCGGGCGACGAGAGCGGTGTCATCGTCGCAGTTGTCGGCCACGACCACGACGCGGCAGCGCTCCACGGGGTAGCTCTGCGCCGCCAGGGAGGCCAGGCAACGAGGCAGCAGCTCCACCTCGTTGTGCGCCGGTATCAGAACGGCGATGCGGCTGGTGCCGCCGCCTTCGGTGGCGGCGGTGCGATGGCCCAGGGCGGCCACGGCGAGGGCGAGCAGATAGAGGGCGGCCGGCGCCAGCGCTGCGCCCGCGATCACCAGTACCAGCGTCCCTACCAGACGGGCATCCACACCACAACCTCCCGGGAGTCCCCCGGGGCGAGCGTATGGAGGGCCGTCGGATCAGGGAATGGGCCTTCCCGTCGAGCTGGGTCAGAGCGGCACCCGCGGACCGGGCGTGTGCACAGCCGGTGCGGGACTTTCGCCCAGAGCGGGCCCGGACGGGCCCCCGGCTCCGCAGAGCCGGGGGCGGGTCGTCGAGCCGCCGTCGAGGACGGGGCTCAGCAGCGGGTCCACGGTCAGGAGGCGTTCACCGTGACGTCCGCGAAGGAGACGGGTGCATTGACGTCGAAGCCGATGGCACCATGGGAGAAGGTGCCGTCCGTCACGGTCATGATCGACGCGCCGTCGAGTGTCACCGTGAACGTCGAGCCGTCGGCGACGATGGACAGTGCGTGCCATGTGCTGGTGTAGGCGAGGGGCACCTGGTCGAGGACGGTGACGGTGCCGTTCACGATCTTGCCGAACCCAACCCAGCTGCCGCCCACGAAGCAGAAGGCGTAGTGGTCATTGCCGTCGACGTAACGGACGGCGACGCAATCCTCTTCGCTCGCCCAGGCGCTCGGCTGCACCTTGACGCTCAGGGTGTAGTTCGCCCACGTGCTGTTCCCGGCCGACGTGGTCGCGGTCCAGCCGTCGTGGGTGTAGACGTGACCGTAGCTGGAGCCCGAGGCTGTCACGGTCAGCCCGGCATTGGCCCCCTGGACCGCCCATCCCGCGGGGACGCTGCCGGCAGCGTCAGAGGCGAAGCTGTCGGTGTAGAGGAGCGTGCCACTCACCGCGGGCGACGTGCCGAGCGCGGGAGATGGAGTGGGTGTCGCGGTTGGCTTGGGCGCCGCCACCGGCTTGGGCGTCGCGGTGGGCTTGGTCGTCGCCGTCGGCTTGGGCGTCGCGGTGGGCTTGGGCGTCGCGGTCGGCTTGGGCGTCGCGGTCGGCTTGGGCGTGGGGGTCGCGGTCGGCTTGGGCGTGGGCGTCGCCGTCGGCGTGGGCGTCGCCGTCGGGGTAGGGGTCGCCGTCGGTGCCGCGGCTGCGGCGGGCGGCGGGCTCTCGCCCGTCAGCGGGCTCGACGGCAGGCTCAGCAGGTACTGCTGGTAATACGCGCCCTCGCCCGCGTTGGGCGTGCCGCTCCAGTCTGTGACGAGGACGTCGTCGGTGTAGCCCCAGGGGTTCCAGGTCCAGGCCAGGTAGCTCCAGCCGTGGCTGGTGGCGTAGGGCAGGAAGGTGGGAAGGAAGGTGACCGGCGCCGAGGTGCTATCCCCGATCTCACCGACGAGGAACGGGTAGATGGCGGAGATGGGAGCCTGCTGGCTGTCCCAGCACGACGTCGTGTCACAGCTCTCCCCCGGGTAGTCGTGCGCCCCGGCGATCAGCTGCCCGTCGGGGTCGACGGGCGCGTTGGCGAGCCACCCGGAGTCGTCGTTGGCCCAGTCCAGGCCGTTGACCAGGATCGGCTGCGAGGCGCCGGCCGCACGGATGGTGTCGATCAGTGTCTGTACACCGGCGGTATTCCAGGTGTACGTGGTCGTGTAGCCGGTGGTGGAACCGTCAGGTCCGATCTGGCCGGCCGAGATGAATTGATTCAGAGAGCAGCCGTCCAGCCAGCACTGCCAGGCATCCTGGTTGGGGTTGGTGAAGTAGTTGCCGTACAGGAACGGCTCGTTGAAGAGGTCGTAGATGACGGCCGGGTTGGGCTGGAAGGTGGTAGCGACCGACTGCCAGAAGGCCACCGAGTGGTCGGCATCGGGCAGGGGCTGCTGGGCCACCGCGGCGTATGCGCCCGGGGATGTCCAGTGGAGATCGAGGATGGCGACCATGCCGGCCTGGTTGATCAGGCTGACCTCGGTCTCGATCGCCTGCTGGTAGGCGGCGCCGGCGTAGGCGGGGTTGACCCCGTTGATGTTGAGCCAGCAGTCCTCGTTGAGCGGAACCCGGACCACGTTGATGTTCCAGGCCGCCATCGCCTGGTAGGTGCTCAGCTGGTCAAGGGGCTGCCCCCCGTAGATGCTCCAGCCGCGATCGGTCGGCCCACCTCCCTGGTCACAGGCGAACTCGGTTCCGGAGAGGTCGGCCCCGTGCAGGGTCACCGGGCTCCCGGCGCCGTCCACCAACTGATTGCCGGAGACGTGGATCTGGAGCGTCGCCGCGGATGCCAGGTGGAAACCGGCCACCACCGATGCGGGTACCGCAACGGCGGCGACGACCGCGAAACCGAGGAGACGCTTCCACACACTCCGCCGTATCGATCCTCTAAGCGCTGCCATGGAATGTCTCCTCGTGTCGGGGTCGGTCAGCTACTCGCTTTCCCCCCCTCGCGTCGAGGCGCTGGGTCACCGTGGCGCCTGGCCGACCTGCCGGTCCGACCCATCGCGAGGCTTGTTGCGCGTGCGTGACGGGTTCACCACAGTTGGAGCTATTTCACGCGACATGAACGTCACCTATTCGAGATGTGGCACCGCGGGCCCGCTGGACCTCCGGTGCGGTCCCGCCAACAGGCCCGAGGGGCTCGCGAGCCGCCGCCGCGGAGGGGCGCGCCCCCGGGCGGTGACCCGCCCGGCGCGCGGGCCAGAGCCCCCGCACACCGGGCTTCCTGCGCCGGTCAGCTCCCTGCGGTACCGTAGGTGGCCGTGTTGGGGAGATCGAGCCCGCCGTCGGCCGCCGATGATTGAGGCTGCCCGTCAGAGCCTGCGCGTCCTGGTCGTCGACGACCACCGGGCGGTGGCGGAGTCGATCGCCATGGCCATCGACCTGCAGCCCGACATGCGCTGCGTCGGCATCGCCGCCACCATCGCCGAGACCAGGGCGGTGTTCCTCACCAGCCACCCGAATGTCCTGCTCACCGACGTCCGGCTGCCGGATGGCGACGGGGTCGATGCGTCTCGAAGCCTCATCGAGCTGGATCCAGATCTCCGGGTCGTGGTCCTCACCGCGTACACCGACGTGGAGCTGGTGGCCAGAGTCGCCTCCATCGGAGGCTGCGGCCTCCTCCCCAAGGAGAGCAGCATCAGCAGCGTCCTGAGCGCGCTCCGGCGGGCGGGGGAAGGCGCGATATCGGTGGACGGGGGGGTGCTCAGCGTCCTGCTGGAGGATGCGCAGGGCGCTCGCCCGGCGGCCTCCGCCCCCGCGGTGACCCTCACCGAGCGCGAGGCCGAGGTGCTCGGCTGCCTCAGCCAGGGTCTCGACCCCCAGACCATCGCCCGCCGCCTCGGGATCAGCGTCCACACGTGCAGGGGACACGTGAAGAGCATCCTCGGGAAGCTGGAGGCGCACAGCCAGCTGGAGGCGGTGGTCAAGGCGATGCGGCAGGGCCTGGTGCCCGACCCGGAAGCCGGGCGCTGACGGCGGTGACCGAGGTCGAGGCGGGCGGCCCCGCCCCCGAGGAGGTTCCCCGGCGGCTGGAGGTCGACGACCAGGCGGCCATCCTCCGGACCCAGGCACAGCGCCTGGTGCGGGCCAATCTGGCGCTGCTGCGCCAGGTCCGCCCCGGCAGCGTCCTCCAGTGGATGGTCCACGACATCCGCACCGTGGTGGGCGCCGCGTACGCCGCCGTCCTCCTCCTCGACGGGCCGGACGGTTCCCCCGGCACCTTTGTCCATTCGGGCCTGGCACGGAACGTCGCCGGAGCGATACCCGCCGAGAGGCCGCAGGCTCACGGCTTGCTCCGGGAAGCCATGACGGCCGGCCGGTCGATGCGGGTCGCCGGCCTCCGCCCGCCCGGCGGGAGTGTCGCCCTGCCGGCGGGACATCCGCCCATCGCCTCCTTCGTCTCGGCTCCACTCATCCGGCACCGGGAGGTCATCGGGCTCGTCTACGCGACCAACAAGCGGGGCGCCCACGAGTTCAGCCTCGAGGACGAGCGCTTCGTCGCCCGCATGGCGGCCGAGCTGGGACGCGCGCCACTCCTGATGACCGACTCCGCCCCCGAGCTGGTGGACCAGATCGCGGTCACGTCGCAGGCGCTGCGCAAGGAGATGGAGGCGACCCGCTCGTTCCTCAGCAGCCTCTCCCATGAGCTGCGGGGCTCCATCGCCGGCATCCTGGTGTCGGCGGAGCTCATCTCGGATCCGACCTACGAGAACCTCGACAAGCAGCAGGTCCGCGCGGTTGGACGGCGCATCCACAGCGTCGCCGGCAATCTGCTGGCGCTGGTCGACAACCTCCTCGACCTGGGCCGGCTGGAGGCCGGACGCCTCGACGTCCGCCTGCAGCCGGTGGACCTGCCCCTGGTCCTCGACGACGTCGCCGCCGTGATCGCGCCGCTGGCCGGCCCCGCCGGGGTCGAGATCGAGTGGCCGGCGACAGTCGGCGTCCCCCGCGTGCTCGCCGACCCCATCCGCCTCCGCCAGGTGCTGGTCAATCTCCTCACCAACGCCGTCAAGTTCACTCCCTCGGGTGGGCGCGCCTGGGTGGAGATCGAGACGGATCCGGAGAGCGTCTGCCTGGCCATCTGCGACACCGGGAGGGGGATCCCGCCCTCGGAGACCGAGAGGATCTTCGAGCCCTTTGAGCGGGGAGACGGCGTGCAAGCCCAGGGCGTCGGCCTCGGCCTGGCAATCTGCCGGAGGATCGTGGAGCTCCACGGCAGCCGGCTGGAGCTGAGCAGCCAGCCCGAGGTCGGCAGCCGCTTCTGGTTTCGTCTCCGCCGGTCGCGCGAGCCCCTTCCCCCTCGCCTCCTCCGCCCGTCCGGTGGACAGACGGCGGTGCTCGGTCATGACGGGCTGGCCGCCTCGGTCCTGGTGGTGGAGGACGATGCCGCCAGCCGGCAGTCGATCTCCGACGTGCTGAGCGCGGCCGGCTACCGGGTGCGCTCGGTGGCCACCCGCAGCGGCGCCCAGGAGGCGATCGCGAGCACAGCCTCCGACGCCGTCGTCCTCGACGTCCAGCTTCCCGACGGCAGCGGCCTCGAGATCATCGGCAGCCTGCGGGGTGCGGCCGGCCGGCCGCTGGCCGTGATCGTCCTCTCCGCCGACCGGATCGGAGACACCGCCGAGCGGGCGATGGCGGCGGGCTGCGACCGGTTTGGGCTCAAGCCGATCGCGGCCCGGGACCTGCTCGCGCTGATCGCAGGCGCCGTGGAGGAGCGCCGGATCGGCTCACCCGCGCGGCCTGAGGGCTAGCTGCACCTAACCGGGGATGGCCCAGGTCAGGCTGTCCCCGGTGTCGTCGAAGGCGGTGGGGCGGCTGGTGACCCCGTAGCTGAGCCAGCCGCTGGTGCAGCTCCCCGCCGACAGCTGCTGCAGCGACAGCTCCGGCTGGCGGCCCACGGTCGGACCCGTGGCGACCCCGACCTGGGTCTTGTCCGGCTCGGTGAGCACGAACTGGAAGGGCGACACGATCGACTCGACCGTCCCGGCGCAGATCCGCAGCTGGACGGCGGCGTAGAAGGCGCCGGAAGGCAGCGGATTGTTGATCGAGCTCCCCGAGCCGAAGTGGTCGGTATAGCCGAGCAGGGTGACGCTCCCGCCGGTGAGGGTGGTCTGGGTGACATCGATCACGACCGGCGGCGGGGCCGGGGCGGAAGTGGCGGGAGCGGTCGGGCTCGGCTCGGTGGCGCTCCCCGTACCCCCGGAATGCGCCGCGGCCGTCGACACCGCGCCCGCCGACCCGCTGGTGGCGTGGTGCACCCCGAACGCCACGCCCGCGACCACGATCAAGGCGGCCACCAGGAGGGTTGGACGGGAGGTGAGCCGAGCCCGCGAGCGCCGGGCGGGTGCCGGCTGCTCCCGCGCCCGCGTTGCCGTGTGCCGGCTCTCGGGCGGCGCCGCGCGTCGCGGCGGCGAGACCACGCGGCGCGGAGAAGGCGGCGGGTCGGGATGAAGAGGGACGACGGTGGCCGCACTGCGGCGGCGGGCCAGCTCGTCGGACCGGGTGATGAGGAGGTTGCGCTGCAGGTTGTAGCCAATCTCGGTCAGCTCACCGTCACGGCGCTGGCGCTCCAGCTTGGCCAGTCGCTCCTCCAGCTCCACCCGAGCACCACCCTCCGCCATCGTCGCGGTCCAGCCCCCGGAGAGAGTCAGGCGCCGCGGAGCGGAGCCGATCCCCCACCCCGGCGGCGCCCCGCCGGCGGGCGCGGCGAGACAGCCACCCCGACATTCTGCGGCCGGCCCACGCAGGGCGGCTACCACCCAAATTCGGTGGTCCGACCGCCCCATGTGGGGGCTGGTACGTGCTCCCCGCAACCCGTAGCCTGGTGTCGGCGGGGGGGCTCGCCGGACTCTCAGATCGAGGCCCAGCGAGGAGAGCCCAGGAGGCGCCGTGGTCATGGGGGGGTGGCTGGCTCCGCGACCGGGGGGGCGCGATCCAGGACCACGGCGCCAGGGCGCTCCGGGGGGTTGGGGAAGCCCGGAAAGCCGCGGTCCTGACGGTCAGCGCGAAGAGGAGGAACCGTGGTCGAGATAGGGGCGTGCCCGCCGTGATGTCCCGATTTGGCCGCCGCCCGGAGATCCCCAACCCACTCGACGCGTCCGCTGTCAAGACGTCCATCCCCCTCGGGGAGATGCTGGTGGGCAGGGGTGCGGCGACTCCGGCGTCCGTACGCGCCGCCATCCGTCGTCAACGCCGCGACAAGCGCAGGATCGGCGAGCTGCTGGTTGACGCCGGTGTCCGTGAGGGGGAGGTCGTCGCCGCCCTCGCGGAGCAGCTCGGCTACGACCCGGTCGATCTGGAGAACATCACTCCTGAGCAGGAGGCCCTCTACCTCATCGACCCGGCGACGGCGCACGCGCTGGGCGCCCTCCCGCTGCTCCTCGACGATCTCGGGATGGTCCATTGCGCCGTGGCCGACCCGGCGGACACGGCCCGCATGGCGAGCCTCCAGGAGACGGTGGGACACCCCGTCTTTCCACGTCTGGCGGGGCGGCTGGCCCTGGAACGGGCCCTGGATCGCCACTACACCGTGCTCCACAAGGTCGACCACGCGGTGGCGCGCGCCGTCGTCGATCGGCAGGAGGCACCCGCTGCCAGCCTCGCCATACCGCTACGCGCCGACGCCCCCGTGGTGCAGATCGTCGATCTGCTGCTCACCCAGGCATTGCGCGACCGCGCCTCCGACGTCCACGTCGAGCCCCAGGCAGACCGGCTCCGGATTCGCTTCCGGATCGACGGGGCGCTGCACGACGTCAACGACCTCCCCACCACCCTGGTGGGGCCGATCGCCTCACGACTCAAGATCCTCGCCAACATGGACATCGTCGACCGCCATCGCAGCCAGGACGGCCAGCTGGAGATGACCATCGACGGACGGCCGGTGGACATCCGGGTTTCAACCATGGAGACGATCTGGGGGGAGAAGGTGGTGCTCCGGCTCCTGGATCGCACGAGGTCGCTCGTCCCTCTCGCCGAGCTCGGATTGCAGCCGGCAGCCCGCGAACGGGTGCGACGGCTCATCGACTCCCCGTACGGGATGCTGGTGGTGGCCGGACCCACGGGCGCCGGCAAGACCACCACGCTCTACGCGGCGCTCAGCGAGCTGGACAGCGCGGCCCGCAACATCACGACCATCGAGGACCCGGTCGAGTACCGCTTCGAGAACATCAACCAGGTCCAGATCAACCGGCTGGCGGGGACCACTTTCGCCAACGGCCTCAAGGCGATCCTGCGCCAAGACCCGGACATCATCCTGGTCGGCGAGGTCCGGGATGTGGAGACCGCCCAGATCGCGATCCAGTCGGCGCTGACCGGCCACCTCGTGCTCTGCTCGATGCACTCCGCCGACTCGGTGGGGGCGATCTACCGCTTCATCGACATGGGGATCGAGCCCTATCTGGTGGCCTCAGCGCTGATCGGCGTGGTCGCCCAGCGACTGGTGCGACTCGTCTGCGAGCGATGCGCAGGTTCGGCGCCGCCGACCGCGGCGGAGGCCGCCTTCTTCCGGGCCACCACCGGCACCGAGCCCCCCGCCCGCATGCCTCAGGCGGCCGGCTGCGCGCGCTGCACCGGGACCGGCTTCCACAGCCGCGTGGGCGTCTTCGAGTGCCTCCAGGTCGACGATCCGGTCCGGGAGAAGATCGTGGCGAGATCGCGTCACGCCGAGCTCCTGGAATCGGCCGTCGTCAACGGGATGCACACCCTCCAGGAGGCCGGCTGTGACATGGCCGCCAGTGGCCGCACCACCCTCGCCGAGGTGATGCGCACCGTGTACACGATCTGAGGCGCGCCGGGTGATCGACGCAGCTTCCGCGCAGCCCCGACGGATACAGCTCTTCGAGTACACCGCCATCAACCCCGATGGCACGGAGGTCAAGGGGGTGATGGAGGCCGCCGACCAGGAGGCCGTCTGGCACGCCATCGCGGTGCGCGGACTGCGGCCGACCACGGTCAAAGCGCGCTCGCGGGCCCCGCTGGGCGGCTTCCTGGACGGGCTGACCAAGGTCAAGCTTCAAGAGATCGTCGTCTTCTGCCGGCAGCTCTCCACCTTTGTCCGGGTGGGGGTACCGCTCACCTCCGCGCTGGAGACGATCGCGGAGGGGGCCGCCAGCAAGCGGATGCGCCAGGCGTGCGCCTCGATGGTCGCCGACCTGGAGCGGGGTGGCCTGCTGAGCGCCGCCATCGCGCGCCACCCGCAGGTATTCCCCCCAGTGCTCGCCGACCTGCTCCGGGCCTCCGAGATGACCGGCCACATCGACGAGGTGCTGATCCGCTCCGCCGACCACTTCGAACGTGAGCTGGAGACCCGGACCAAGATCCGGGGTGCCTTGATGTACCCGGCGATCGTGCTCTGCATGGCGCTGGCGGTGGGAGCCGGGCTGGTGATCTTTGTCCTACCCCAATTCCGAGAGCTCTTCGCCGAATACGGCGCCAAGCTGCCCGCGCTGCCGGCGGCGCTGCTCGGCTTCAGCACCTTCGTCGGAACCAACATCGCCTGGATCCTGCTGGGGCTGCTCGCCGTCATTCTGGGCGGCGGCTACTACCTGCGCACCGAGAGGGGCAGGATGCAGTCCAACCGCGTCCTGCTCCGCCTCCCCGCCGTCGGGGAGATGATGCGGGCCGCCAGCATCGAGCGCTTCTGCCGGGCGCTCAGCGACACGCTGGCCGCCGGCGTGCCCGTGAGCACCAGCTTCTCGGTGGTGGTGGAGAGCACCCGCAACCCCGTCTACCGGAGGGCTCTCCGCGACGTCGGAGCCCAGGTCGCCATCGGCGAGAGCTTTTCACGCTCGCTGCGCCAGACTTCGCTTTTCCCGCCGCTGGTGGTCCAGATGGTCAGGGTCGGCGAGGAGACGGGCACCCTCGATGAGCATCTCGCAGAGACGGCCAAGCTGTATGACAGCGAGCTGGACAACCGGCTCAAGCGGCTGACCGCGGTCGTGGAGCCGCTGCTCATCGTGAGTGTCGGGTCGATCGTCGGTCTGGTCGCCATCTCGCTGATCCAATCCATCTACGGCTTCGCATCGGCGTTCAAGGGATGAGGGGCGGCCTCCCCGGTCCCCGGTGCGGGACGCCGGCCTCCTCCCGTCGCCCCGGGCGGCGAGGTGAGGAGGGCATGACCCTCATCGAGATGCTGGTGACCATCGCGATCATCGGCATCGGCGTGGTCGGTATCGCCTACGGCTTCACGGCGGTCGTGCGCAGCTCCGGCGACACGCAGGAGCAGGCGACCCTCGACGGGGCGGCCCACTACCTCGCCGGCTACATGCAATCGAATGCCGACGTGGCATACCAGGCCTGCGCGACCAGCTACCCGGCACCGTCCATGACCGACCCGAGCGCCGCAGCGGCGGCGTACCTGAATGACGGTGTCAGCTGGCCCTCCAGCTTCGCCGTGGCCGTCTCCTCTTCCGCACCTTCTCCCGGATACGCAAGCCTCCAGACCTGCGGCGCGACCACCCACGACTACGGCGTGCAGGAGATCACGATCACGGTGACCGACCACGGGATCTCCGTCACCCAGGTGGTCTGGAAGGACGACCTGTCATGACAGCGCGGAGAGCATCGCGGACCGGGGAACGGGGTTTCACCCTCGTCGAGGTGCTGGTCTGCCTGGCCCTGCTCGCCATCATCGGAGCGGTGATCGGGGTCGTGTTCACGGTGGGCATGCGGTCCATCCTCGCTCCCGGAGCCTCCAGGGACCGGCTGACCGCAGCCTCCAACGCCATCTCCGTCCAGCAGCTGCTCGCGAGCGACGTGCATCGCGCCACCTGCATCGCGGTCCCCTCCGCCACCTTCCCGGAGACCTTCGGGAGCTGCGCCACGGAGACGTCGCCCTTCCAGGGAGAGTGCTCCAGCACCGAGCTCTGCCTCGAGTGGCCAGGTCTCACGGTCGCCGGTCAGTGCGACGTGGCGATTTACAGCCTCGGCGCTCAGCAGGTCTCGCGCACCGCGTGGTTGGGCGGGACATCCGCAGGGACGATCAGCTACCCGGTGGTTGTGACCCCCAGCGCACCGTCGGCACCGGAGGGCGCCTGGCCGGTGGAGCTGGGGGTGACCGTGACCAGCACCAACCCGCAACTGGCCAATCCGCCAAGCATCTCCCTCGACCTCGAACCGCTCGCCACCGTGGCATGGCCGACGGACCCCGTCAGCGGCGCGAGCACCGGGCCGTGCTGAGCCGCAGAGCCGGGCGTCGCGGCGAGCGGGGCCAGGTGCTGATCATGGCCCTCGCCTTCATCGTCTTCTTTGGCCTGGTCACCACCGCGGTGCTGCAGCTCGCGGACACGGTGGAGCTCCAGCAGTCCCACAGCCAGGCCAGTGCCAACGCCAATGCCAACGCCGATGGCGGCATGCTCTTCGCGGCCCAGGCGGCGCAGGAGCAGGGCGGCTGCGTTCGCAACACCCACGGCAGCGTCACGATGACCACGGGCGCCAGCGCGTCGTACAGGACGACCACCTGCAATCCCGGGGCCACTGCCGACCTCATCGCCGACCAGTGCAGCGTCTGCGTCCTCAGCACCGCGCAACCGGCGTCCGTCACCGGCACCCTCGCCGCACAGGGGCCGATCGCCTTCAACGGCGGCTCCACCGCTGCCACCACGAGTAGCGTCACCTCGACGATCGACGGCGCCGGCGGCGTGGCCAACCCGGGTTTGATCGGCTGCGGGTCGCCCTCAACCTCATGCCCGACCGCGGGCGCCTACGCACCGGCCGTGGAGAGCATCCAGCCGGTCGCCGATCCGCTGTCGGCGGCGCCGGTTCCGGGCGGGCTGGCCCAACCCGGCGACGGTCCGTGCAGGCCGGATCCGGGCTCTGATCCCGGTGACTACTCCCATGACTCGCTGCCCAGCGGCCTCTATTGCAGCATCACCCTGACCACGGGGGATTGGACGCTCCAGAGCGGCGTCTACACCGTGCTCGACAGCGTGGGGGTGAGCGGCGACGCCAGCCTGACCGGCGACGGCGTCCTCCTCTACTTCACCTGCCCGTACGACCCCGATCCGCGCTACGTGGACACCTGCGACGACCCGCCCGGGGACGCGGACGGCGGAGTGCTCGACGTGTCGACGTCCGGCAACGTCTCGCTCACCGCGTACGAAGCGGGGAGCGCTCAGAACCCGGACGACCTCCTCGTCTACTTCGACCCGCTGGAGGACGCGGTGCTCGACGACCTTCCCCCGACCTCGTGCGATGACAACGCCATTCTCTGCGTCGACGGCAACGGCACGACAACCCTGGACGGCAGCGTCTACGCCGAGGCGGGCCAGGTCGACCTCGGAGGCGATACACGGATCGGGTCCACGTCGGAATCGTCGGAGGAAGGTGATCTGGTGACCTCGCTCCTGGATTCATCTGGCGCACTCCAGGTCGACGGGATCCCGCCGTCGATCGGGTACTGCTGGGTCTACGACGACAAGGTGAGCGTCACCAGCGGTGCGACGACATCGACCGGACAGGTGGTGGTCGAAAGCGATTGCTCGGGTGCGAAGTCGACCGGCATCATCGGCATCGCCTATGGCTCATGAACGCGACCACGGCAACGCGCCCCTGGCGCGCCCCAGCAATCCAAAGATTTCGTTCACGAGGAGGCAATCATGGGTACCTTGAGACATCGGGTGACGCGTCACCGCCGCAGAGGAGAGGGAGGCTTCACCCTCATCGAGCTGCTGGTGGTGATCGCGATCCTTTCGGTGCTGGCGGCGATCGTCATCATCAACGTCACCGGCGTCAAGGGCACCGCTCAGACCGCATCGTGCAAGTCCGACACCGAAGCGGTTCAGACGGCGGTGGACGGATACTACGTCACTAACGGCGTGTATCCAGACGCGACCCAGGGTGACGTAGCGGCACCTGCCGCGAACGACAGCGTGAACATCACCGAGCTGCTCGGCGGGACCAACCCCTACCTGCAGGCCAGTCCTGCCACCGGCGAGTCGTTCACGTACACCAACTCCACTGGGACGATCCAGGGTTCCGTCACGCTCCAGGGTTCGAGCACCGGCACCGTCTGTCAGACGGGCTGACCGGCTGCCTCCGCACTCGGCTCACATCCGGGGCGCACCGCAACGCGCAGTGCGCTCCGGGCTCACTCCCGGTCCTGGCCGAGATCTACCGCCCAGCCATCGAGGGCATGGACGACGGGTGGGCGCCGGCCGCATCGGGGCGGCGGATCTCCTTCGGGAAGAGGGACACCGCCACCGCGTCCTCCCACTCCACCAGCCCCTCGGCGATCAGCTCGTTGAGCGAGGACTCCAGGGTCTGCATCCCCTCGGTGCGGCCGGTGACGATGATGTTGCGGAGCTGGGCCGCCTTGTTCTCGCGGATCAGGTTCTTCACCGCGCCGTTGGCCAGCAGGACCTCGAATGCGGCGACCCGGCCGCCCTCCCGCATGGGCAGGAGCTGCTGGTAGATCACCGCCTGGAGCGAGGCGGCGAGCTGGACCCGGATCTGCTGCTGCTGCTCGCCGGGGAAGACGTCGACGATCCGGTTGATCGCCTGGGTGGTGTCGTTGGTGTGCAGCGTGGCGAAGACCAGGTGACCGGTCTCGGCGATGGAGAGGGCGATGCGGATCGATTCCAGGTCGCGCATCTCGCCCACCAGCAGGACGTTGGGGTCCTGGCGCAGGCAGGCGCGGAGCGCGTCCCCGAAGGTGGGCGTGTCCAGCCCCAGCTCCCGCTGCTCGACGACACAGCGGCGGTTGAAGTGGACGTACTCGATCGGGTCCTCGATGGTGATGATGTGCTGAGCGCGCGCGTGATTGATCCAATCGATCATCGAGGCCTGGGTGGTCGACTTCCCGGCGCCGGTGGGGCCCGTCACCAGGATCAGGCCGCGGGGCAGCTCGACCAGCCGCTCGGTGATCGGAGGCAGCCGCAGCTCGCTGAAGGTCGGGATCTGGCTGGGGATGGCGCGCAGGGCAACCGCGACCGAGCCGCGCTGGTGAAACGCGTTACCCCGCACCCGGCCCCGGTCTGTCCACTGGAAGGAGAAGTCGACCGAGCCGTCCCTCTCCAGCGAGCGGCGGTGGTCCGCGCTCAGGATCTGGTCGATGAGCTTGCGCGCCTGTTCATCGGTCAGCGCGCGCGAGGCGGCGGCGACCAGCTGCCCGTCAAGACGCAGAGACGGTGGAGCGCCGGCACTGAGAATCAGATCCGAGGCCCCCTGGTCGAAGAGCGCGTCGAGCAGCGGCTCGATGCTCAGGTCGAGCGCATCCAACATCCCCTGTCAGTATAGGCACATATGGACATATCCACAGGGCCGAACGGCAGATGTGGAAAACCCTGACCGGCCCTCCGCTTCCCGCGTCACAACGGCTGGCTGAGCTGTGACGGGCGCGTCGACCGCCGCCCTGCTTGCCCTCCTGATCGTGGTGGGGGCGCTCACCGGGGCCGTGGTGGGCTCCTTTGCCGGGGTGGTCAGATCGCGTGGCTGGCGCGGGGCACTCCACGGACGCTCCCTTTGCCTCAACTGCCTGCGGTCGCTCCGCTGGTACGAGCTGGTGCCGGTCGCCAGCTACGCCCTCCAGGGTGGCCGCTGCCGCTCCTGCCAGGCCGAGATAGGACGCGAAGCCCTGCTCGTGGAGATGGTGGGCGCCGCGGCCGGAGCGGTCGTGGCCCTCGGACTGGTGGGCCTGGTGGTGCTGGCCGGCTGAGCGGCGCGGGGTGCCGGGCGGCGGCGTCAGCCGCCGGTGAGCTCCCGGACGGCGTTGACCGCGAGCCGGTCGACCCGCTCGTTGCCCGGGTTGCCGGCGTGGCCGCGCACGTGCTCAAAGGCGACTCGAGCGTCGACCAGCGGGTCGATCCCCGGGAAGAGGTCCAGATTGGCGTGGCGCTTCCAGCGCCGGGTCAGCCAGTTGACCGCGCCCAGGCTGTCGGTGCGGACCACGATCCGCCAGCCCGGGTCGTTCCCGATCCGGCGGCGGACGGCGCCGAGCGCCTCCCGGACGGCCTTGAGCTCCTCGCGGTTGTTGGTGGTTGCTGCCTCGGCCCCCGCGGCCTCCTCCACGTCGCCGCCGGGCCACTCCAGGCGGTAAGCCCAGGCTCCCGGCCCGGGATTGCCCGAGCAGGCACCGTCGGTGTAGGCGACGACCGTCCTGGCCGGGGGAGGCGCCGCGGGGCCCGGATCCGGACGGCTCACCGCACGACCACGCGGTCGCACTTGCTGCACTGGACCAGGCCGTCGCCGGAGCGCACCTGGTTGGCCTCCCTGATGCCGAGCGGGAGGTGGCACCCCCCACAGCTGTCCCCCTGCAGGTGCACCACGGCCGGCTTCCAGTGCGCCGCGACCCGCTCGTAGATGCGCACATCGCCGGGCAGGGCGGCGGCGGCGGATGCCGCGCGCACCGCGCGCATCTCTCCGAGCTCATTCCGCGCGAGGGCGAGACGCTCCCGGCGCGGCGCCTCCTGGGATCCCCGCTCCGCCTCGCGCGCCGCGACCGCGGAGCGTGCGGCGGCCACGGCGGTCTCGGCGCTCTCGCTCGCCTCCATGCACTCCAGGAGGCTCGCCTCGAGCTCATCGAGCCGCGGCTTGAGCGCCGTCAGGTCGCGCTGCATGCCGAGGAGATCCTGGGGATTGCGCACCGAGCCGTCGTAGAGGCGCCGCTCCAGGCTGCGGGCCCGCTGGCGAACGCCGCTCAGGTCACGCTCGACTCCCCGGCACCGCTCCTCAGCCTCCTGGCGCTCGGCCTCGGCC
>Ga0182013_10000506_pt1 | contig 54101 bp, 53 predicted proteins | sample 612S2MmetaG_FD_120487 | JGI IMG/M metagenome (GOLD analysis project Ga0182013, IMG submission 120487) | Permafrost microbial communities from Stordalen Mire, Sweden - 612S2M metaG | ecosystem: Environmental > Terrestrial > Soil > Wetlands > Permafrost | place: Sweden: Stordalen | collected...
AAAGAGGCCCAACCGACTGTTTAACAAAAACACAGGGCTCTGCTAACTCGAAAGAGGATGTATAGAGTCTGACGCCTGCCCAGTGCTGGAAGGTTAATAGGAGATGTCAGCCGCAAGGCAAAGCTTCGAATTGAAGCCCCAGTAAACGGCGGCCGTAACTATAACGGTCCTAAGGTAGCGAAGTCCCTTGTCGGGTAAGTTCCGACCTGCATGAATGGCGTAACGAGTTGGGCGCTGTCTTAATGATACACTCAGTGAATTTGTAGTACGGGTGAAAATGCCCGTTACCCGCGACTGGACGGAAAGACCCCGTGCACCTTTACTGTAACTTGACATTGATTTTTGGATTGATATGTGTAGGATAGGCGGGAGACTTTGAAGTGTTGGCGCTAGCTGACATGGAGTCATCCTTGAAATACCGCCCTTATCCGTTTGAAAATCTAACTTTGACCCGTAATCCGGGCAGAGAACATTGTCTGGTGGGCAGTTTGACTGGGGTGGTCGCCTCCTAAATTGTAACGGAGGCATTCAAAGATTCCCTCAAGACGAATAGAAATCGTCGGTTGAGCGTAAACGCACAAGGGAGTTTGACTGTGAGACCTACAAGTCGAGCAGGTGCGAAAGCAGGAGTTAGTGATCCAGTGGTTCCGAATGGAAGGGCCATTGCTCAATGGATAAAAGGTACGCCGGGGATAACAGGCTGATCTCCTCTGAGAGTCCATATCGACGAGGAGGTTTGGCACCTCGATGTCGGATCATCGCATCCTGGGGCTGGAGAAGGTCCCAAGGGTTTGGCTGTTCGCCAATTAAAGCGGTACGTGATCTGGGTTCAGAACGTCGCAAGACAGTTCGGTCCTTATCCGTCGTGGGCGCAGGGTATTTGCGAGGAGTTGTTCTTAGTACGAGAGGACCGGAATGAGTGAGCCTCTAGTGTTCCAGTTGTTTACCATAAGCAAGCTGGGTAGCCACGCTCATAAGAGATAACCGCTGAAAGCATCTAAGTGGGAAACTCGCCTCAAGATTAGATACCCCTGCTAACGTCAGTTAGCAATAAGATCCGTTGAAGACTACGACGTTGATAGGCTGGAGGTGTAAGTACAGTAATGTATTAAGCTAACCAGTACTAATAGATCGAACGTTTTAATCACACTATAAATTTTATTAACGATAAAAAAATTATCTTACTTTTACATTACAAATATTTCAAAGCGTAAGTTGAAATTTTGGTTTTAATTAACCATAAAGATTTCCTGGTGCGTATAGTTGTGGGGTCACACCCGTTCCCATTCCGAATACGGCAGTTAAGTCTACAACGCCGATTATACTTGCCTGGTAACGGGCTGGAAAAGTAGGTAGTGCCAGGATTTAAATTAGTGCGTTAAGCACCATTTAAGCCTCAGTGACAAAAACCTGAGGCTTTTTTTTTACGTTATTAATCAAATATTCTGTTGTACTTTGTCTATACAAAGGGGTCTGTATCAATGAAAAATGTTCTTTTTAATTCTTTTTTAAGTTTCTTGGTTGTCAGTTCTTTATCTGCTCATGAAGCAATAGAAGCAGTAACTTTCGATGATTCAAATTTAAGTAAAGAAGAGCAGATTCATTTACCTACTGGTAGACACGTCATTGCCGATTTGCATGGTTGCCAATCATGCCATTACACTGACGATATAGAAAATATTTTGCGTGAAGCCGCTACTCAAGCATCTGCGACAGTACTGAGTATAACGGTTATACCTTTTGATCCTGTTTTAGTTAACGGTCAAATGGTTCAGGGAATGACAGGAACCGTGGTTCTTTCAGAGTCGCACATTGCGTTTCATACCTGGCCAGAAAATGGGTTTGTTGCCTGCGATATTTTCACTTGTGGCACGAATGCGTTGCCTGAAAAAGGACTTGAGGTTCTTCTAGAATACTTTAAGCCTCAAGAGACGAATATCAGGATATTGGGTCGCGGTATGGCTGCCAAAAACTAAGATAAACTTTAAGTTTTTGTGAAAAAAGATATACTTAATAGTAGATATTAAAAAATTGCGTTTTACGCAGAAAAATTTCCTGGTGCGTATAGTTGTGGGGTCACACCCGTTCCCATTCCGAATACGGAAGTTAAGTCTACAACGCCAATGATACTTGCCTGGTAACGGGCTGGAAAAGTAGGTAGTGCCAGGATTAAAATAAGTACGCTTAGCGTACCATTCAAAGACCTCAGTGGTAAAACGCTGGGGTCTTTTGTTTTATATTGACTTCTTGGCCTCAAGTCACTTATACTTAAAGTAATAAATTATAATAATAGGTATAAATGATGAAAAATATAGTATATATGGTAGCAATGGCACTTGCGCCCCTGACGCTGAATAGTATAAAAGATACCCCTAAGGTTAAATATGGGGATCCCGCAAATGAACAAATAAATTACCAGCCCCTTAAGCAAGTAGCTGCTCCATCTCAGGGAAGTCTTCTTAATCTTTATCAATATGGTCCTTTAAAGGGCTCTAATCTTGCGGCGGGTCTATATTTTGCCAAGTTGAAGGAAAATACTGGCGCCCTTGTTGCAGAATTGGAGAGAAGAAGACAAGAAGAACTTAAAAGAAAAAAGATGCTCTCAACCCAAGACGCATTCGCATTAGAAGAGAAAGCAAGAGAAGCCCGAGAAAAGGCTGGGCGTGAAGCTCTCGATATGAAAAATCGCAAAGAGTTTCAAGAAGGGTTAGCTCTGGGTAAACAGCGAGATGAATATGAGCGTAAGGTTAAGTTAGCCGATGAGCGCGCCAGAATAGAAAGCCAAAAAAATACAGAGTATGAAGATATCATGGCTCACATAAATAAAGTTTTGCCTGAAGAAGACTTAACTGCCGAAAAGCCAGATTTTGCAGCTTTTGGGATCGACTAACTTTAACAAATCAAAGCTGGGCCAACGTATCAAGAATTATCGCCGCGTATTCTACCGCCGTAATAGGGTTCAACCCATGACTCGCTTCAAGAATCTGTAACGCCTGTTGCAGCGCCTGCTGAATAAGTTGCACATCACTGACCGTAATGCCGCTGTTAACTTTCTGTAGCAAAGCAGTAATGGCAGAGACATCAGTTGACGAACTCATCATAGATGAGATTTCTTGTAATATATTTATTAAGCGTGAATTATTTAAAGTATAACTACGCGTGGTCGTGGTTATGGACGAAAGCCCTACAGTTTGATTGTGCTCATGTTCTTGGCACAGGCAACTGCTCATTAGCCATATGCCGCTTAATAATATTTTTTTGATCATCGCAAATCCCCTCATTTTAAAATTTTATCGACTTGTATTATTGATAATTTACCCTTATTTTCCTGAATGATACTGCGAGTAAGTAAGAATCCTCTTTCTATATTATCGTGCGGTATCCCTGTGGTTCCTACAAGCCGCCCGAATTGATTCTGGTCTAGTTCATCAAACCAGGAATCAGATTTCGGGAGGGTATCCTTAAATTCATAAAAATAGCTTAAGTTTTCGGTCGCATAAATTCCTTCACCAGGGTCAATATCTAAAGGCTCGGTATATAGAAACCTACGCGTTTTTGATTTGTTATCTTGCTGTTCAATAACCCATAGTAAGCGGATGGTCTTTGATGTTTTGTTGGTTAAAAGATTGGCGTCTATTTTTATAAAATGCATAAGGCTAAAAACGAGCAATGCAATATGTTTCTGAAAAATATTAACCATATAGTCTTCCGGCGGGCTAGCTTAGCCGCAGCGTATATTCGTAAATCTTTTAAAAATTAGCACAGTTTCTATTCAAAATTATATAGTCTGAATGAGCATTGAGCTAAGCCTTGATCTCATACGCCAGTACCTTATAAAATAGTTTTACCCTAAGGGGAAACTTAAATTGTGGTAATTCTTGAGTTAAGTTTTTATATTTTTTGTAAAGTTGAACCCATGCAGCCTTTTCTGTCTCGTTTTTGATATCCTCGGAAAACTTCTCAGGAAGATCACCAAATCCTTCAGTCGCAAAATATAAAAGAGCAATTTTCTTAGGCCAAGCATGGAGCAGGTCTACTATTTCTTGAATACTTTTATTTTTTATACGCTCTTTAAAGTAATATCTCCTCCATGTGGGATCATCGATAGATTTTCTAAAAAGGTTAAAATTTTCAGACGATAAGTAAGTATTTAAAAATGAGATAAGCCTATCGCTGTTTTGATCTGAAAGCAAAGCTTGGATCGCCCAAGTAGGATGTTGAATAGATAAACGATCGTAGAGGTTATTAATTTTTTCAGAAAGAACGCTATCGAAATGAAATTCTTCTTTTAAGTCAAGAATTACCTCGAAAGATTGTTGGTAATCGTAGCGGTGATATTTAGTATTTTCAAATACATCTGAAAATAATTCTACAATTAAATTATTAATTTTATCTTTTAGCTTGCTATTTATAGAATTAATCGCTCTCTTGCACCGAATTAATTTCTCAATGGAATTAGACAAATCGCAAACATTATCTCGAGGCCGCTTTTCAATAATTGGTAAAATTCCCTCGATGATCTCTTCTTTTTTAGAGGCGCTTAATAAGGGCAATATGAGAGTGATACGGTGAATAATGTGTGAGTCATTCAAGTCTTCCCTGAAACTAGGTAACTTGTTCGGCAAACATTTTTCTGCAATATCATAAATTTTTTCTTTAAGTACTTCGTTTTCAGGAGGGATAAGTGCGATATATTTATTAAGGATATCCAGGTAAAATGTCAAGAAATTGAAATCATTTAATGGCTGTTTTTCCATAAGAGGCATGACAATTTTATCCATAATTTCTAGTTTTTTAGGTAGAGGAAATATTTCCAAATTTTTTGTGATAGTCTGGATAATATTCTTTACTTTGTTAGGGTCGCTCAAATCATAATTAAAAATAGTCAGATGTGCATATTCGGGATTCATATTCAGTATGTAGGGTAAAAAAGTAGCAAGTTGCTCGGGGTGTTGAGCAAGTTCTTTTTGCATATCGTCTGAAAACAGTGAAGATGTTTCTTCTTTGCGTCGCTCGAGAAAACCATGGTCTCCAGCTTGGCCTAATTGGGATTGTAAGGTAAAAGTTTGATTTAAATTTGAGATATACATTTCTAAGGTACCGGATGTTTTATCGTTATGTACTATTTTTTGTGTGTAAGTAAATATTATTTGGCGTTGGGGGGTTGAAAGCTGTTTTCCTAACTCTTCAAAGGTGGTCGCATGTGTACCAAAAAGATTATTTAATACGCCTAATTGGTTTTCAAAATTTGACACGAGTTCATGGTTTTTACGCCAATAATGTATATGGGGTATCTCTGAAACCAAGTTAAACCAGTTTTGCCGCGAATTATTAATCGCCGATTCATCTGCTTGCGGGGCAGTATGATAAAAACCTTTAAGTGTGGGATTAGGTGATACCGTTGGCGGAAGCATTTTTGCGGGATTGAACGTTTTAGTTTCAGGGTCATAGACAATAAGATTTACTAGATCGTGTAACCCTGTTTCCACGCAATTAGGAACTTTCACATTGCTTTCTTTGTAACAATATTCTGCTTGCTTAGGCGCTGGTGGAAGTGAGGCCAGCTGTGCAGCCATGCGTTCTTGTGAAGCTATAGCGAGTTCCGGATTTTGTATGATAAGTTTTGCTTGGGATGCAGTGTTGCGGGACGTTTTTATCTCATCTTTAAATTTTTCAAGCTCTATGTCGCTAAAAAGACGGCCAGGATTTATAGAAGAAAAATCGACAAGACCAAAAGATGATAGCTCTTTGTACATTTCAATAATCTTTTCCCACGGCTGTTCTTGAAGCACTTGGCTGGTCATAATAAGTGACGTCGGCGTGGATGGTAAAAAGATACTTTTCTCCGATTGTGTCTCTTCTATCGATTTTTTTATGAGATCTATAATAGTTTCAACGCGTTTTTTGGAAATAAGAGTATCTTGAGGGAACTGCTTTTTATAGTAATCGCGCCAAAAATCCAAAAGTTCTGTTTCAAAAGCCTTTTCAAATATCTTCTGTGTCCCGATGCCGCCCAATACGCGTCCTGCCAGTTGCCCGTGCAGTATCATTGACGGGTTACTTTTGTTTGCCGTTGTGCGGAAAGTAACATCATTCAGATTAAAAAGACCGACTTTTGGGTTTCGTGCAAGTTGAGTAACCGCACTCCCTTCTGGACCAAATTTATAAAGATTCTTGGCGTAATTAAGATACGCACGTCCTGTGGCTAATGAAAATTGCTGTGCTTCGGGCTTTAATACTACTGCGAGCTGCTGATAAGTAACGGGGGGTGCAGATATAGAGGTCCATAAACAAAAAGAGAAGATAGCATGCTTGAGGTTTTTGCTCATAGGTTTATCTCTGTTTATTTTTAAACCAATCAGCTACTTTTTCTGGCCACGTTTTAGGTTGCGGCTTGGGTCTTTCTCTAAACAAATCTCTATCAATATAATCGTTTGTTTTTTTAATTTCTGTATAAAAATAATTTGCATTTTTTTGAAGTTGCGGTCTTCTGTAAAGACCATTCAGGATATAATTCCTTAACAAATCCGTTGCCTTCTTAGTAAAGTCTTTAAATTCTTTAACTCTTTTTTGGTCTCTATCATCCAAATCTTCAAAGTATTTACCTTCTTTCCAACTTTGATAAAAAATTAAATCATCAAGTTTTTTGGCTTCTTTTATTTTATCCCAATTTTGTTCTAAAAATTCTCCAATTTCCTTAGCCTCTTTATCCCTTTCGGATCGTAACCATGGTCGCAACGTTGTTGGGTATTTATCATCTGGGTCTTCTACCCATTCAATACCACCTGAGTAGGAAGGATATCTATGAGGTCTTCCTTCCTTTTCTTCCTTGGGCCATTTATAACCACTTTTAGGTGCCTCTGTTTTTTGTGATTTTTCTTCTTGATAGGTTTGCGGATACGTTTTTTGCTGGGATTGTTTTTGTGTAAATATTTGTTTCCCCGCATAAATAGCTTCTGCTTGAGCCAATAGATCTGGGCGGGTTGCTTTGATAAATGTTAATGTCTGGTCAGCAGTAGCCATATCTTTTTGGTCGATAGAAGTCTTAAGCCGTTCCAATAACTTCTCATTCATTTGGCTGCTCATAAGACGCCGTTGGCTTGTGTTAATTAAAGGTGTCCTTAAGCCTCTATAAGCAGTCCGTGCAGCTGTAGGCCCTACAGACGAATAAAGCTGTGCATATATTCCCAATAATGCGGTAAAAAAGATTTTTAGTCGTACCACTTTAATCCCCCAGAATATTTTCCCTCTTTCTTCAATCCTACCAGGATTATTTTCAAATTGTCAATATTCGGGCGGCGCGGGGGGATAATAATCTAAAGCATTTGCTCAATATAATGGGGCTCGAGAGAGCCCCATGGATAAGTTAAAATAACTTTCTAGAGTGAAATAATATGTGGCTCTTCAGGCGATTGCGGCTCTAATTGCGATATGAGCCATTGGGCAGTATATGAGTGTCCGAATGTCTTTTCATAATTCTCTAATATTTTTTTAATCTCCATGTCTCGAGCCCGAGAACCTGTGTAGACTGTATAGAGGTTATCAAGAGTAAGATTATTCTCGAAAGATAAACTTTGCCCCATAATGTTTAAATAATCTATGATGGTTGGTAGCTGATTACTTTTTTCTATGAGCCAGGCCCAAGAGACAAGGCCCGCCTGCTCATCAAACTGTACATTCTGAGCAAGTTTCAAGCCCGATAATCCAGGGCTGATGTTAGCAAATAATGCAACCTCTTTCCAGCGACCACGAGCTTCCCCCAAGAATTGAACTGCACAGGTGCATTCTTGAACGATGGTATTGTATATAAGCTGCGTTGTTGCGCTATGGTTCCGCAATGGAATATTATATGAAATTTTGATTTCATCGGGAGTATAGGAGATGCCGATAGGCGCTATAGTTATTTTTCCATTCGATTCAAGATCTTTTCTACATGTTTCTAAAAGGGGCGGTAAGTACAATAAATCGGAGAGAGTCCGATGAGAAAAAAGACTCTTTAAGGTACCTGCAACAGCAGCTAGGGCGTTTTGATGGATCAGCATAAATAGGTCCTCTGCGGTGCGGGGATAGTGTCGACTAAATGCCGTGCCACTACCGAGTACCGCTGCATTTACTGCAAAATGAGCTGATCTTTGAAACATAGACGCATCAACACTTCTGGCAACAATATCGGTATAATGAGATTTCATAGCATCAAGATACCAATCCAATGGATGCCTGTCATGGTACCGTAACGCCTCTTCCGGCATAATCTTAGTGACCCAGGTTACAAAGACGGTATTAAAATCTTCAAGCATGCTTTTGAAAAGAGCAATGCGGCCCGCCAACGGGATATCCTTACTTGTTTTAACCGCTTTTATAGTGGTATCTAAAATATCGATGGTTCTGTTCATGATGTCGCACGCGACCATTTTAATGGCAAATGGCGCATCTTTAAATTCGCCGATAAATTCAGAATCTGTTAAAGGGATGATGAGTTTGTTTTTTATAGCCATCCATCTTGATTGTGCTGCAGTTACTGAGGTAAATCCTGCATGCATCTGTGCAGATAATGAAGAGATGCTTTGCTGATAGCTGGTAAGATTGTGTAAGAAGGTGCGCGTTTTTGGGGTATATTCCTGGGCGCATGTTTCAATAAAAGCTTGCACTTTGTTCGTAGGAGGCTCTGTTTTTGAATACGTAGATACCGTATCGATCGTTGATTGATAGAAAGTAGTTGCAAACCACAACGGCAAACTATTGGCATGGTTCAAGTCGTCAATGAGCGTTTCAAAGACCTGAACTTGTTTGAGAAATTCAAGTGACTTTTTAGCTGAAATAGTATCAAGTTCAGTAATAAAATCGACCCATTTTTGAGAAAGTTCTTGCGTCGGGCATAAGGTCGCATAATCGAGTTCTTTAATATGGGTGATATTTCTCGATTTTAAAATTCTCTGTATCTGCTGTCTTAAAAAAGTATCGTTTAAAAAGTATGAATAGGTATAGCCTGCCAAGACCTTTTGGGTGGTATGGACTTGATATAAAAGAGCTTCAAGCATTTTGTGGTAAAAGAGAAGCTCAAAATTGCTCACTTTTCTTTCAATCGCCGCTGAATATTCTAAGAAAAGATCATGATATGTTTTCTTAAAGAGTTCGAGAGCCTGCGTGTTTTGAGGACTCAAAACATAATTGGTGGTTTTTATGCGGCGCTCGGTTAGATTAATCAATTTTTCAACACGTTCATTAATACTCATAAGTAATACTTTTTGTACTGGCGCTTGTGTAGCTATTTTAAGTTCGAGCATTTTTTTAATAAGCTGCGTATCTTTTGGCATGATATGAGAAATCTGAGGCAATACAGGTGCATTATCCATGAAGAGTGAAAACGTTCTATCGATAGGATGTTCAAACCATCCCTGCTTAATATTCTTTTTGGGCGAGACCCTTCCATTTTCCCAGAAAAAAAGTATTCCGCGTTGAGTGTCAATAATAAGTGGGTTTTTGGATGAGATAGCATTTAACTTATTGCGCACGGCGCCCATGTTCTGAAGATAAACACAAGGAGTGCCATGGCTCATAAAGTTGACTGCAGCATGTGATAATGATGATGCCCATGTATCGACAAGAACCGCTTGGCAGGAAAAGCTATTGGCCATTTGATCCGCTTGATCGAGCGTTTTGGCAATAATAATTTTTCGAGGATCGGTAATTATTTTTAGAGCGCCAGTTCCAGGCACTAAAACAGTGAAACTTACCGGCGTTGACGCATCAGATGGTGATAATGCATCAAGATCAAAATACGAAGGGTCACCCTTTTTATGCATCGCAGGACGCGCTTGTACGATATATATCTTCTGTTTTGTTACAATAAACTCAACATCCATGGGTTGCCCATAAGCAGTTTCAATTTTCTTTAAGACTCTATAAAGCTTTGCGCGTTGCGTCCGGCTCAAAGAGCTTTTATGCGCCATTGAGCTGCTATTTTTCATCTCAACAAGCGTGTTATTTTCTAAAGAAGGAACCAATCGCTCATTTTTTTCATACAGCATAGGGTAGACAGCGATCGAGTTTGGTCGTGCATATGAAGTGGTTATAAAATAACGGTCCGCCGCCACTTTATTTGCAACTACGCCTTCGCCATGGCCCCAGCTGGCATCTATCTCGGTTACGGGAAAATTTGGACTGCTCAAGCTCGCATTGGTTGTATAGGCAACTCCCGATACGGGAATAGCATCTTCAGCCACAGCTCCGCCAATTGGTTCGCCTACAAGCACTTGAATAAGTACCGGTAAAGTATGTTGTTTGGCAGATAAAACTTCGCCGCCAGCAATACGATTTTTTAGTGATTGCATGCCAAAATATGAAGCGATTACATCTGCCATGGCCGTTTGAACATCATGAACTAACGGTTTTACATAGGCAACGCTTACATTACCACCCGCATTTGCAACATTTGGGTTATCCTCGACGCCCGTGCTACGCACCATTAAGAATCTGTTTTGCTGCTCTACCGATTTAAAAAAATTAAGTTCATCCCGGGTAAAAGGAAAATTTCGGCGGTTCCAGTCATAATTAAGGCTTTTTTCTTTAATCGTATCTCTAATAAATTGCAGTAATGATTCCGTTGAGTCGTTTTTATAAGGAGACGATGATAGAAAATTTTTAAACGCAAAAATAGGTTTTGTGAAAAAAGATCTTTCTGCATTCAGCCGTTGAGTAATAATACTATAGATATCAAACATTGCTGGATCCTCTTTGCGTAAAAAGGCTTCAACGCGGCTTGTCGATATGCCAATAAAAGCAGGAACTTCTGCATCCGGGTCACCCTTAAGAATATCACGTAAAATTACGAGATTTTTATGCTTATTGCCGGACCAGTTTGGATCGTTCTGGTCTTGGCAGAAAAGTGTTATTGATGATAAAACGAAAAGAGATAGAAAGCGTATCATAAAAATTCCCCCACACAATAAAGTTTCACCTTTTAGTATGGGGGAAATAAAGTTCTGAAAACAACAAAAAATTACTTGATCATAGCAAGTAACTTTTGGGCAGCTACTTTAATTTCATGATGATGTTTCTGTGTTGCCTGTTGTTCAGCTACAATTAACGCGCTTTTATGGAGCACGCTAAAATCACCATATGGGTACAGAAACTTAGATTTATCATCTTTATCAGCATCGGTATCGATGCCCAAAAACCATAAGCCGTATTCATCAAGTGAATGGGTGTTCAAGTGGCGCACCTGTTCATCAGGGGTAGGTTTTACCTCTTCCCAATTAGAAACATCATGCTCAACTTCAAGTCCATCTTTAATGATTTCAACAGCATGCTCATAAGCCTGCTTATTTAATATTATTGACATGCTTTTTTCCCTTTTCCGTTCATGCTGCATTCACAGCCGCACATATTTTCGTATCCGCACCATTTAGCCATACACATAGAAAAACAGGTGATAACAGCGCAAAGAGCCATGCCCCAAGCGATATCGTAGCACACTAATTGTGTAGGCCAGTTAGCCAAAACAGCAAAATTGGTAAGCTGATAGCTACCGTAGATAATCAGACCGTACATGGCGCCTTTTACGAGCGCACAAAGATGTGAACCATGAGTTCTTGGTAAAACGAAGATAACGATACCTTTTACGATTAATGCCCAGACGGCAATCATCGCCAAGCAGCGTGGATCCATAAATGACATGTCGCTCATATCAGAAAATGGAGAAAGTTTATCTTTGTAAAGATCTTTCATGAGGTAGCACACCCATAAGCAATCAATAGCAACATAGGCTATGAACGTAAGAACAAACAGTTTAAGTGTGTGCCAATTGAGACAATGAAACATAGTCACTCCTTTTTAAGTGGTATGGGGTTTTAAGATAGTTTCTTTATATAAAAGCGCCACAAGTATTCGCGCGCTTTGCTAATACCGATACGAGAGCTTTTTTCAATAGTATAATTTTCATGTGGGTATATGCTATTCTTTGCTAGAAAAATCTTTGACGATGTTAAAAGATCAAGATGATCATCCACTTTTGTTATCCCAAAAGCTTGCGTTAATTTCCCCGGTCCGTTCGTGAGATTTTTTAATGAAGCGTCAGAAGCAGAATGTCTATTTTTTTTCATAACTTCTATTCCTTCAAGTGGCTCAACAGCTCGAATTAAGACTCCGCCGGCGGGAAAATTTTCGTCACGAGCCACCACATTAAATCCATAATGTATGCCATAGTTAATATATACATAGGCGTGGCCAATTGGTCCGAACATAGTACTATTCCGCTCAGTTTTCCCCCTATAGGTATGGCTGGCAGGGTCATCCGAGCGATAGGCTTCAGTTTCTACAATTTTACCGACTAAGAGTATCTTGTTGTGATATGACACAAGAAGTTTACCCAGTAGGTCATGCGCTACCTTAGTTGTTTCGCGCGTGAAAAAATCCTGAGCGAGGCGGTCGTCGAGTAATTTTCTTAATAGGTTATTCATACAAGGAGCATAAATAAGTTTTAATAATTTCTTCAATACTATTTTTTAGTAACCATGAAAGATGGTACAGTAATTGTTAGGGAATTTATACAAAAAGGGGAAAGTTCATGAATTTTTTTAAAATCATATTATTACCATTAATATGCTCAATAGCTATTTTTAAGCACGAAAATCTTGATGCAATGCTCGAGGATTTTCTCGCGCAATTCAAGCGGCCGGTAACGGTGCTTGAAATAACAGATACACAACAGTTTTATACATTTTCCTGTGCGGAACGGCATAAGGGGGTTTTTGTCTTATTGAGCCAAGCTGAAAAGATCGATTCCATAAAGAAAAAAGTTCAGGAATATAACAATATAGTATTAGTTCACCCTAAAGAATTTTCGACCTCGTCATTGGTTCAACTAGCTTCGTGCGAACACTTTGACGTTACTCTGGTTCATGATTGGTCGGCGCTACAAAAAAACCCCTATATTTTAAGCGCGCTGCTTGGGCTGGGTGATTATCTTATTATAGAGGTTCCCTATGGTTTTGCAGAGCGTTATATAGCTGAAGATCTAAAAGATAAGATTTTTTGTCGCGAAGGCCATTCATTTGGTAAAGAACGCATCTATTTTAAGAACTTAAAGAGATCTTTAGGTAAAGCGCGTTGGTACATGACCGCTTCTGCCCAGGCTCGTCAGCCATCGTATACCATAGTAAGTAATTTTACTGAAAAGAAATTGGTTAAAGGTGCCCATAAAAAGACTTCCGATTGGGTGCCGGGCATTAACCTAGTGACAGCAATAATGCTTAATGTCGTCTATCCGAACAATGCAATTTTACGTGCCAACATAAAGAGATTTAGGGAGATCGATCACAATGACCCAGTTATGGGGAATATGATCGTTCAAGGTGAAAGGGTTGTTTTAATCGATTTTGCAGATTCACGGCGCAATGCAGACCAAGAGCAATGTATAAATGCTGCACTTAAGCTCCTTACGTGGATGCATAGACCTAAAGATCCGTACACTGCTATGCAGAAATATTCTGAATATGTGCATGGTTAGATAAAAAACAAAAAGAGCCGGTTAAAGAAAAATCTTTAACCGGCTCTTTTAAATTTCTAAAGCAGAACGCTCAAATTAGTAGCGATCTTTGTTTCCACGGAAACCGCCAGTAGAAGAATTTGAACGGAAGCCAGGAGTACGTTCGCGTGAAGCGCCGAATCCGCCGCCACCTTATCCGCCGCCATTGCTGCTTCTGTATCCGCCTTGGCTGCTGCCGCCGCTTCTAAAACCGCCGCCTTGACCAGGTGTACGAGGTTGTGGTGGACGTGCAGTGTTAACACGAATTCTTTGGCCTTCTAAATCAGAGTTATCAAGAGCGTTAATAGCTTGTTGAGCTTGCTCTTCATCTTCCATAGTCAAGAATGCAAAACCACGTGGCTCTCCAGTAAACTTGTCGGTCATGATTTTAACTGACGAGACTGCGCCAAATGCTTCGAAAAGCTTACGTAACGCATCTTCAGTAACTGTTCGGGAGAGGTTCCCAACGTAAATATTCATAAAAAAACTCACTTAAAAAAAATAAAACAATGTGACTTATTAAAGACCTTCAAGATTTTTAAAGTCTTTCTTAGATTAACACAATTTACGCTTTTGGCAATATGGTGTAAACTTGTGCAGAAAGTAATCGCCGGTCCAGACTCCAAATTTATAAGACTGGTTTAATAATAATCATATAACTCAAAAGTTTTCTTATGAAACAATCATTCGTGCAATCATCAATCCTATCAGTCGCATTGGCATTTTTTGCAATGCTTTTCGGTTCAGGTAACATAGTTTTTCCTTTAGCCCTCGGCCGTGATACGGGCGCTATGGCAATCTACGCCATGGCAGGCTTTTTCATGACCGCCGTCTTAGTACCCCTTCTCGGGATTATTGCGATGGTGCTCTATAACGGCGATTATGAAGATTTCTTTAGCGCTATCGGAAAAATTCCGGGCAAAGTAGTCATTTTCTGCTGCATGCTCCTTGTTGGCCCGTTTTGCGTCATTCCGCGCTCTGTTTCGCTGGCACATGGTTCATTAAGCTGGATATTTCCCCAACTTTCAATCTTTTATTTTAGCCTTCTTGCCACGGCTATCCTCTATTCTCTTACGAGCCGTCAATCGGGCCTTTTGAATATTTTGGGCAAAATTCTCGGGCCGATAAAGCTCATTTTGTTAAGCGCAATCATCGTTAAAGGCTTTTTTGTCGCTGCCAGCGCTATCGCCTGCTCATTACCGACTGCCTCAGTGGTGGCTCGTGGGGCTTTAGATGGCTATGGCACATTGGATCTTTTAGGGGCATTCTTCTTTACTAATATCATTTTGATGGGCCTTAAGCGCAAATCTGACATGCAGGATCTGAGCGATAAACAGATTTTTTCGATGGCATTACAAGGTGGTGTGTTGGGGTGCTTGCTCTTAGGTGCCGTTTACGCCGGCTTTGTAATAGTCTCTTCGTTCCAATCGGCACTATGCCAAGGCATTCCAAAAGAGAGGTTATTGAGCGAACTCGCTGCACATCTCTTGGGCCAAGCGGGTGGGGTTCTTGCAAGTATTACTATTGCAATCGCTTGTTTAACCACTGCTATTGCATTAACCACTGTTTTTGCGGACTATCTCTCACGCGATTTCTTTAAAAGGGCTATTTCTTACCATATGGCGCTGTATATAACTCTCGCGATCACGTTGGTTTTTTCAAATTATGGCTTTGAAAGCATCATGAAGTTAGCATTGCCTCTGGTGATGGTTTTGTATCCAGCCCTTATTGCGCTTGCCGGTGCAAATATTGTTCGCAAATTATTCAAGAAAGATTTTAGTAAAATCGCATTTTACGGTACCCTTATCATGACAATTTTAATAAATTACGGCACTCAATTTTTTAGGTGAATAGTATGCATGCGGAATTCCTCGTTCTTGAAAAATCACCAGCCCTACACGGGTCCTCTGAATTAAGTGGTGCAAAGAACGCTGTTTTAGTTATTATGGCGTCATTGATTTTGACTTCAGGCAAAAGTACCCTCCATAATGTCCCCTTTTCGCATGATGTCTTTCAGATGATCTCATTGCTTGAATCATTAGGGGCACAAGTTTTTATAGATGCAGATACGCATACTCTTATCATAGATACATCGAATATTTCATCGTGCGCAGTGAACGCAGATATCATGAGAAAAATGCGTGCATCCATTTTAGTGATGGGGCCACTATTGGCCCGCTTTGGTAAAGCCGCTATAGCCTTACCGGGTGGCTGTCTTATAGGCGACCGTCCTATTGATATGCATTTGAATGCTTTTGCACGTATGGGCGCGGGGATCTCCTTAGATGGCAGCTATCTCTATGCTCAGGCAACTCGTTTGAATCCGCAGCGGTTTATTCTCTCTTACCCAAGTGTTGGCGCGACTGAAAATATTATGATGGCCGCGACACTCACAGAAGGCAAAACGACTATCGTTAATGCTGCTTTAGAGCCTGAAGTGTTCGATTTAATCGCTATTTTGCAAAAAATGGGCGCGCAGATAGAAATGCTGCCTGCCGGCGTTATTGAAATTGTTGGGGTGAAAGAGCTTAAACCCGTTACGCATACCATTATCATGGATCGTCTTGAAGCGGGCACATTACTGCTGGCCGCCGCAGTTACCGGTGGAGAAATTAATTTGCCTCGAGCTCCGGGAAGCTCGCTTGAAGTTTTCTTAGAAAAGCTTTCTGAAATGGGCCATTCTGTGGATATCGGCATTGATGGTATCGGCGTTCATCTTAAGGCGACTAAATCGCCACGAGCCGTATCCTTTAAGACCATGCCCTACCCAGGCTTTCCTACCGATTTGCAGGCGCCTATGATGGTAGCCCAGTGCCTGGCAGATGGTACCAGTGTTATTACTGAGACGGTGTTTGAAAACCGGATGCTCCATGTACGAGAGCTTCAAAAGATGGGTGCGCATATTGAGCTTGAAGGAATGGTCGCCAAAATTAAGGGCGTTGATGTACTCTACGGCGCATCGCTTATTGCGCCCGATATCCGTGCCTCCGCGGCACTAGTCATAGCCGGAGTGGCAGCACAAGGGACATCTACCATGACTGGAATTCACCATCTTCTGCGCGGCTATCAAGACCTGTGTGGTTCTCTACAAAAACTCGGCGCTCGCATTACCGTTCAATCAGAAGTTTCATGACAGAAGAAGAATTATGGCACAAAAATTGTTTTTTATAATTTCGCTCTTTGGCCTCTTTTCACTACAAGCGCAGCAAGCGGATATTCCACTAGAGAGGTTGCCCTTAGAAATTCAAAATGAGGTTTGCAGAATGAGTTTGCCTCATTTTATTGCGGAGCTTCCCGATTCATTTATTGCAACGTTGGATATTAAAAATCCTGAATTGCCGGCAAATTTTGCCGGGCTTAACGGGGATGAAACTAAAATAATATCTTACGATGATAAAGGTACCCGTAAATGGAACCCTATTACTGGAAAGCAACTTGGCGACGCTACTGCGCAGCTCAATTTAGTTCGTTCGTATCTTCATAATAAAACAAAAACTACTGAAATTTATTATTTTGCAAATGGTGAATTTATGGCGATTGATATAGCTACGCAAAAAGAGATAAAAAGATTTATTGGGCATAGCAAACAGATCACCCTTGGGGAATTAAATAAAGATGATACGCGTATACTTTCCGGTTCTGAAGATACTACGATTCGGTTATGGAATTTTGAGACAGGTAAAGAGCTCTATTGTCTGCAAGGGCATACGGGGCCGATAAAATCGATGAAACTAAGTAATGACGAAAATCAAATAATTTCTTGCTCCGATGATGGCTCAATAAAGGCATGGACTAATATACAAAAGACATTATTACATGACCTTATGAAGAAACAGTACAATGTAGAATATAAGAAACTTTTTTTACATCTTTCTCTATATAAAATATTTCTGAAAAAAGATTTCCCTGAGATAGATAGAATAACTTTCGAAGGACTTGCACATTTTTTGAATCAACGTGAAGACGTTCAAAAAGTAGAAGTTGAAGATTTAAAAAATACTTATATGGCCATGAGTACGCCTTTGAAAGTTGCCTTGCGCGCAATATTTTATACGCATTATAAAGAAATTATCTGATTGTTTTAAAATATTATATCTGTGAGCGAATAGCTTAATTTCAAAATTTATTGCATTACGACTTTTTGAGCAGGTATATCTGTATAGGATATATTTGTTGGTTTTCATGTGCAAAGGATTAATCATGAAAAAAGTAGCGGTAGTTTTAGCATTGGTTGGATTGTTTGTTGCCCCGACTCACGCAGAGCAAAAAAAGAGTTATTATTCTGGCAGTGAATGTGTAGACGAATTCGTTAAAGGTATTATTGCCGGCGCTGTTGCAACTTTAGGTCTAGAGGCTGCAAGAGAGTATATTCTACCTGATATGGGTAGTTTTAAGCTTTATGATAATTACGGTATATGCAGAGATCGTTTAGAAGGTGAAGGCCGTGTCGCTCTTGCGGCTATTGGGTTTGTTGGGACAGAAAAGTTAGTAACTGGAAATGTTCCTGCTGTGACTTTTAAAAGAACTGGTGCTCAGATGTCGGGAATTATTATTGGTGCTATGCTTGCCAATTATGCATCAAAGCTCGCTTCTTAAATTTCTAATTGGGTGTCATTTCAGACTTAATTTGGGATGACACTTTTAGCGCAACAAATTTCTACTCTATTAGAGAACTTGAAAGCTCGGTAAGTTCTTTGGTCACTTTTGCCTGGCGCAGTTTGTTATAGACAAGTTTCATTTCAGTAAGCAGATTTTTAGCATTGCGTGTTGAGCTGTCCATTGCAAGAGCCCGTGCGCCGTTCTCTGCGCGGAGCGATTCAAGCAGGAGCTGAAAAATTTGTGTCTTTAAGGTCAGCTTGCTGACATAATCGACTATCTCTGAATAGGGCTGCTCAAGTGCATAATCAAGATGATCGGCAGGAATATCTTTTTCTTCTGTAAAAGTGAGCGGCAAAATAGTTTCATGAGGTTTTTGTAAAAAAATCGATGCGCTATAGTTGCTGATCACAGAAACGGAATCGTATGAGTCTTTTAAGCTCATAAGTTTATCAAAAATTAGATCACCTTTTTCAATAATATTGGTGAGCGAATAACTTATCTTATCAGCATCGACGTTCATGTTTTGCTCTTTACAGAAATCATAGGCATAATGGCCGATAGCGATGCACAGAGGTTTGTTTTCGAGCGATAATTTTTTGATAAATGAGAACAGGCTGGTGTTAAATGCACCACAAAAGCCTTTTTGAGAGCCGATAATAAGGTATATTTTTTTTGAAGCCCCGTACGCTCTGTTTGAAAGAGAATTTATTTTTAATTCGTGCGATAGCATCTCAAGTTGTTGAGTATAGTTTTCTAATGCCTTTTTTTTATTTCCAATACGTGACAAGGTCGACATTGAAATAAGTTGCATAGCATGCGCAGTTTTCTGTATATTTGTAATGACTTTAATGCGTTCAGCAATAGAAATAAGTTGGGACATACTTGAACCTACTGGTTAAAAGAGCGGCTGCTCGTAATGAGTCACTTGAAAGTATACTAAAAAGTAAAACGTATGAACATATTTATCGACGCCTATAATCTTTTAAAGCAGTTACATGCCGTAACACAAGTTACCGCTCAACAAAAGCATATATTTATTGAGCAACTCAAGCAATTTGCCCGCGCAAAGGGCCATACCATCTATCTTGTCTATGATGGCGGCGAGCTTGCCCGCCCCTATGCTGAACATGCTGGCCCACTTACCATTATCCATTCGGGGCATAAGCTCTCGGCAGATGACGTGATCAAACAGAAAATGTTACACTATGCCCATGAACATGCACTTTTAGTCTCAGATGACCGGCAGTTATGCGATTATCTTGCAGCGGCCGGGTTCGCTGCTATCGGCACATCAAATTTTTATAAGCTCATGCAACAGGATATTAAAAAGACCAATGCGGCTTTTATGAAGCAGGGTGTTGCCCACAAGAATCCTGGGTATTCGAGCACCCCTGAACTTGATGCGCTGATGCACCAGTCTGGCTCTTATGATTATGAAAAAGAAGATCTTGAAGGTGATGACGACACTTTGTACCCACAGGGACTTTCCAAAAAAGAGAAAAAATTAAAAAAGCTTGTAAAGAAATTATAGGATATTGATGGCAAAAATTATTATAAATTTTGATGATTTAATGGGTACTCTTTATCCAGATAAGGATTTTTCCCAGGAAAGAGTCTCAGATGTCATGAATAAGCTGCAAGCGTACAGTCAAGCACATCGAATTGCTACCTTTGTAGTCGTGCAGGATAATTCAATTTCGGAGATGGAGCATCGAGTAATGGGGACATTCCTGAATATCTTTTTTTCTGGGAGCGAAACAACGGTATCTGAGCTTATTAAAAGTCTCATTGTTGCATTAGGAGATCTTGCAATCGTTTCTGATACTCATGATTTTGCTGAGCTTGCTGCGCAAGAGAACGCTTTTATTCTTACCGCTCACGAGTTTTATGAAAAAATCATGAATGATAGTCCTGTGTTCAAAACAAAAGTACTTATCTATGGACTTGATCAATTGCCCTTTATCATTGACGAATTTATGATGCTTATGCAGAAATATCATATTTTTGCTTTAAAGGGTTCGCTTGGCGCGGGGAAGACAACGCTTATACGCTCGCTTTTACAAGTATGCGGGGTCACAGGTGTCATTTCTAGCCCAACATTTAATTACGTGAATATTTACACTAACGCGGCAGGGCAGAGAATTTACCATTTTGATCTCTATCGCATTCAAAATATGCAAGAATTTATAGATGCGGGGTTTGATGAGTATCTTAACGACCCGGATGCCTATGTCTTTATCGAATGGCCTGAAGTTATTGAGCCATTATTGGCTGGACGCGCATGTTTTTTTGATTTAGACTATGTCGGTGAAAATCAACGTTCAATTACCATAAGATCATCATGAAAAAGACATTTCTATATCTACTCGTCTCTATAAGTATTATTCCAATTAGAACGCAGTTAACCGTTGAACAATTTCTTACATTAAAAGAAAAAGAGCGAGTTGCGGTAATAAAGGCGCTTTCTGTGAAGCTTGCCAAAGAGTTGCCGGTATATTTTGATAGATATATTGCAGATGCGGTAAGCGCGGCTGATGAGTGTCGTAAAAAATCATCAGTAGATGAAATTGGACAAATTAATTCGGGAAAGAATGTTTTTTATAATGATCCAGGACGAGATTTTAAGTACCATCTATTTCATTCTATTTTAAAGAATAGTAAGGAGATAGATGATCAGGTATTAGGCTTTTCTTCAAAAAATTCCTTAACTGAGACCATTTCGGAAATCAATGGGCGAACATTTGATGAAGTTTTTTGTGATAATTTTGTACCCAAATTAGCTCAAAGTTGTGAAACGAATGACCCTGATCATTTGCTTTATTACTTTCAAAGTGCCTTTTTTTGTATGCGCATCTTTAACGCTGCTCTCTAGATGTTTATGGAAAATATAGAGGTTAACGGGCAATTAATTCCCCGATTTACTCTCGTATGAGGGGGAAATGGGAGCAATTTCGGGAGAAAGCACGTTTGATGGGAGAATTAAGTTGAGCGGGTCCGTTAAGATTCAAGAATTGAGCTTAAATAGAAGTTGAAATGTTTTGAAAAAAGCCGTACACTATATCCATTGAAAAAGACTTCACTTGTGCTAAAGTAAGGCGAGATTCCCGAGCGGCCAAAGGGGACGGACTGTAAATCCGTTGGCAAACGCCTTCGAAGGTTCGAATCCTTCTCTCGCCACCACGCCGTCGCCGGGAGGCTATGGCGGTGCAGGCAGTCCCTTCTGCTAAGTGAAGAATAGGGCTTGTCCGGCCGTAGCTCGCTTTTAGAGCAAAGGCTGAAAAAAAAGAAAATTTTGAAATTTAGGTTAAATTTGGTACAATGCGGGAATAGCTCAATTGGTAGAGTGGCAGCCTTCCAAGCTGTAGGTTGCGGGTTCGAGTCCCGTTTCCCGCTCCAGTCTACGTTTATCCGGGGCTTCCGCCTCGGCAAACTACACCTGGCACGGCCAGTCTTCATGTAGGACTGTTGAAATGATTGACCAGATGATAGTTTTTGGGCTGGCGTAGCTCAGCTGGCAGAGCAGCTGATTTGTAATCAGCAGGTCGTCGGTTCAAATCCGACCGCCAGCTCCACACAATTTCATGCAATTTGAAGTTGTTTTTTGTTAATTTTTCGATTATTATTAATACATTAAGATCAAAATGATAAAGACCTTTGCCCACGTAGCTCAGCAGGTAGAGCACTTCCTTGGTAAGGGAGAGGTCACCGGTTCAAATCCGGTCGCGGGCTCCAAAGGCTTCTTATAATAGTTTTTAACTCGCAGGTTGCCATGGCAAAAGAGAATCGAATCGTTATTAAGCTTAAAAGCTCGGAAAGTCCTCACGTATACTGGACAACCAAAAATAAAAATAATACCACGGGGCGCTTAGAAATTAAAAAGTTTGACCCAGTCGTTCGTAAGCATGTGGTATATAAAGAATCTAAGTAGAGTATCATGAAGGCCAGTAGCTCTAACGGCAGAGCGGCAGACTCCAAATCTGCGCGTTGGGGGTTCGAATCCCTCCTGGCCTGCCACTCTTGTAGATGAAAAAAAGTTACTAGGTAGGTTGTAAGGTAAGAGGCAAAAAGTGAAAAATTTAACTAAGTTCTTAAGTGATGTTCGTGTTGAGCTTTCTCGAGTAGAGTGGCCAACATTTAACGATTTTGTAGGTGCAACTATTGTTGTGCTGAGTATCGTCGCAATCTTTGCGGTCTTTTTTGGCGTAGTTGATAAAATACTTTCTATCGTTGCCCAATATATTTTTTCTTTAGGTAAGTAATTTTAGGTATAGTGCATGAAACGTTGGTACGTCATTCAGATTTTTGCAGGATACGAAGAGGCTATTAAAGCTGATCTTCAAAAACGCATTCAAGAAACTGGCATGCAAGATAAGTTCGGTGAGGTTCTTATCCCTTCGGCAAAAATGAAACAATTTTTTGATGCTGCTGATGCTATGAAGGATGAGCAACTATTTCCGGGTTATATGCTTGTAGAGATGGAAGCGCTGCCTGAAACAATACGCTTAGTGACGACTGTTCCACGCGTTACCCGTTTTCTTGGTGGTAAAAATCCTATCGCTCTTTCTCAAAGAGAAATAGATCGAATTATTGCTCAGATGAAAGGCGAGGTTAAACTCTCGGTTGATCGTCATAATTTTGAAGTAAATAAAGAGGTTGAGATCGCATCAGGACCATTTTCAGGGTTCATGGGCGTTATCAATAATATTGATGAAGAGAATGAAAAGCTTTCGGTTATGGTAAGCATTTTTGGAAGAATGACACCAGTCGAATTGGGATTTGATCAAGTTAAACATTAAAATAATTTTTACCATTGATTGTTTGGATTAAAATATGGCAAAAGAGATAAAAGCACAAGTTAAATTGCAGATTCCAGCGGGAGCTGCAACGCCTGCGCCACCGGTTGGTTCCGCTTTGGGTCAACACGGGGTAAATATTATGGACTTTTGTAAGCAGTTCAATGCAAAGACTGCTGATAAAAAAGGCCAAACTATTCCGGTTATTATAACCATTTATAAAGACAAAAAATTTGATTTTGAAATCAAAACTCCGCCAACATCAGAACTGATCAAAAAGAAGATCAATCTTGCAAAAGGTGCTTCAAAGACCGGTTCGGAAAAGGTTGGCAAAATTTCTTGGAAAGATATCGAAGAAATAGCAAAAATCAAGTTGCCTGACCTGAATGCTGTGGACATAGAACAAGCTAAGAAAACGATAGCCGGTTCAGCTCGCAGTATGGGACTTGAAGTATTTTAGTTAGTTGTAAAGGAACGTGCAGTATGACTCATCAAGGTAAAAAGTATACAAAAGCGCACGAAGCACTGGGACAGAAGAAAGTCTTCTCTCTCCAGGAGGGTGTCGCCAAGCTTAAAGAGCTTGCATATGCCCGGTTTGATGAATCTGCTGATGTGAGCGTCAATCTTGGTATTGATGCTGCAAAAGGAGACCAAGCTGTTAGAGGTTCTATCCTTATGCCTCACGGCAGTGGTAAGACCATTAAAATTTTGGTATTTGCAAAAGGTCAATATGCTGATCAAGCGGAGAAAGCTGGAGCCGATTATGTTGGCGCAGAAGATCTGATTGAGCGTATTGAATCTGGTTGGCTTGACTTTAATTATGCGATTGCAACACCCGACCTTATGGGGTTAGTGGGTAAAGTTGCGCGTATTTTAGGGCCACGGGGTCTTCTTCCGAATAAAAAAACCGGAACGGTTACCTTTGACATTGCTTCGACGATTGCTGATTTAAAAAAAGGACGTCTGTTCTTTAAAAATGATAAAGCAGGAATAGTTCATTTCTCATTTGGTAAATTATCCCAAGGTAATGAAAAACTTTCCGATAACTTAATAGCTTTTCTTAAGGCGCTGGCTTCAAGTAAGCCTGCAGCCTCTAAAGGGAAGTTTATTCGTAAAGTAACTGTTTCATCTACAATGGGACCCGGCATTTCTGTAACTGCCGATGAATTATAAGTACTAGGTGATTGAGATAAAGGGTATAACCATGAATCGTCAAGAAAAAAGTTCGGCAATTGGAATTCTCAAGAATGAGTTTCAAAGCAATGAAGCAGCCTTCATTGTAGGTATGCAAGGAATGACGGTTTCTCAAGTTGAATCATTAAGAAAAGGTATTCGTAAACAGGGTGGCAAGTTTCAGGTTGCTAAAAACTCTCTGTTGCGTAAGGCAACCCAGGATCTTCCTGCGGCTCAGTTGCTTACCCCTTATTTTAAGGATCAAGTTGCAGTAATTTTCGTTCCCAAAGAAGCATCAAGTGTTGCTAAGCTCATTTGTGATGTTTCGCAAGAGAATGAACATTTAAAAATTGTTGCAGGTTGTTATGAATCACGCGTTTTTGACAAAGATATGGTCAAATTCTTAGGTTCATTACCTCCTAAAGAGATATTAGTTGCACAATTATGTGGACTTCTCAAGGCACCAATTGCTCAACATGTAAGCGTGTTGAATCAACTGATAGCCCGGTTGTTGTATGTTTTAAAACAAGCATCCGAAAAGCAAAGTTAATCGTCGTTTAAGGTATTATTTTTAGTATTTAGTGGAGACATTATGTCAAAGTCAATGGAAAATCTCGTAAAAGAAATTAGTGGTTTAACTGTTCTTGAGCTTGCAGAATTAACAAAAGCATTAGAATCAGCTTTTGGTGTTTCTGCTGCTATGCCAATGGCGGCTGCAATGCCTGCTGGTGAAGCGCCTGCCGCTGGTAAAAAAGAAGAAGAAAAAACTGAGTTCAAAGTTGAATTGCTTGATAGCGGTGCTAACAAAATCAATGTTATCAAAGCATTGCGTCAAGTTAAAAAAGACCTTGGCTTAACAGAAGCTAAAAAAATGGCGGAAGAAACTCCTTCTGTTGTTGCTGAAGCAGCTTCTAAAGATGAAGCTAAAGTTATGAAAGAAACACTTGAAGCAGCTGGTGCTAAAGTTAAACTTTCTTAATTGCTTAAGTTATTAGCTTTTGTAAATAAAACGTGTTGATGGTTGCATATAATTTTTTGTAGTATAAGGAGCAGCTTAATGTCTAGCCTGCGCACGGGCAGCGAAACTGTTCGTAGATCTTTTGGTAAGATCAAAGATATAGTTCCCGTTCCTGATCTCATTGAAGTTCAGTCAAAATCTTTTAATGATTTTGTTCAGTTAGATTTCTTGCCTTCAGAGCGTCAACTGATCGGTTTGGAAAAAGTCTTTAGGGATGTTTTTCCTATCGATTATAATGACAAAATGTCTCTCGAGTTTGTTAGTTACGAACTCGGGTCATGGGCATGTACCTGTGGTAAAGTTACCGGCATAATGCAACGGTATGCATGGAGCTGTTCTTCTTGCAAAAAATCAGATTGCTCACGATTAAATGATGATTTAACGTGTACTTTCTGCCATAAAAACACAGCACGTTATAAAAAGTGTTCTAACTGTTTATCCAGAGTAACGGTTCAACTACCGTTATCTCTGGATGAATGCCGCTCAAGTGAGCAAACATTCTCTATGCAGCTGAAAGTAAAAATGCAGTTGATCGGATGGGATGTTGATGCTCAAGGTAATAAAGTTATTCGAGACATCAAAGAGCAAGATATCTTCTTTGCAGATGTTCCTGTTATGGGCGATCTGTATGAGCAAGATGGTCGTTTCAGACTTGGTGATCTTGGGACTTTCTTGATCAACGGCGTGGATCGTGTTATTGTCAGTCAATTGCACCGTTCTCCAGGCGTTGTATTTTCGCAAAGCAAAAAATCTAAAGATGTTCGCGGAAAACCTTACTATTTAGCGCGCGTTATTCCAATGCGTGGTTCTTGGATCGATTTTGAATTTGATAGTAACGATCTTCTCTATGTTCGTATTGATAAGAAGAAAAAATTGCTTGTTACTACCTTACTTCAAGCACTTGGTGTTGCTCGCCAGCAGATCGTTCCCCTATTTTATAAATTTGATGAGATCGTTCAACAAGATGGCGTTTACCTGCAACTATTAGACGATTCTATTATCGGCACCCGTATTGAAAAAGGGATGCTTGGTATTAAAGATGAGGCTGATTACGTAGGAAGGCGTATCAACCAAGAGATGCTTGCTAAGTTCAAGAAACTTGGTGTTGAAGCGCTCATGCTGCGTAAAACTTCATTAGTAAATAGATCCGTCGGCTCTGATATTATTGACCCTCAAACAGGGGAAATTCTTCTTGAGCAGGGACAATTATTCACTGAAGAGTTATACGAGCAGCTTAAAAAATACAAAAAAATTCAATTTAATCTTATTGCGACCTCTGGATATGTTTTACAGCCAACGATTCCTTTGACATTGGCTCAAGACAAAAATGCTACTGAAGAAGAGGCATTAAAAGAGATCCATACTAAGATTTGGCCGGGTGAAAGTGCGTCACTTAAAGAGATTAAAGAACATTTAGAAGATCTATTCTTTAATTCTCGCTTGTATGACCTTACAAAAGTAGGGCGTATTCGCATGAATCGTAAGCTTGGCTTATCGATTCCTGATGACGTAATGACATTAACGCGTGAAGATATTTACGCGACGGTCCGTTATTTAATTAATTTACGCGAGCGTGGCGAAGGTTCTCTTGATGATATCGATCACTTGGGCAACCGTCGTGTACGTCTTGTTGGTGAATTGCTTACCAATCAGTCATATATTGGGTTATTGCGTATTGAGCGTATTGTGCGTGAAAGATTTAGAATTCAAGAGATGCATGGCGCACTGATGCCGCAAGATTTCTTGAATGTTAAGCCTTTAAACGCGGTATTACGTGAATTCTTCGCAACTGGTCAACTTACTCAATTTATGGATCAGACCAATCCACTCTCTGAAATTGCTCATAAACGACGCCTTTCAGCTCTCGGGCCCGGCGGCGTTATGAAAGACCGCGCTACCTATGAGATTCGTGACGTTCATACTTCACACTATGGTAGAATCTGCCCTATCGAAACACCAGAGGGGCAGACTGTCGGTCTTATTTCATCTTTGGCCACCTATGCCTTAGTGAACCAGCTTGGTTTTATTGAAACGGCATACCGTCCAGTAAAAGATGGCGCAATTTTAAATGACGTGGTCTTCTTGGATGCATTTGAAGAGGCTGACAAATATATTGCACAGGCCGATTCAAAATTATTAAGTAGCAAAAAAATAACTGGTGATACGGTCTTTGCGCGACATGAAGGAAACTTTATGTATGTCGATTCGCAAAAGATCAACTATATCGATTTATCGCCAAAACAATTAGTATCTGTTGCTACGGCGCTTATTCCTTTCCTTGAGCATGATGATGCTTCCCGTGCGTTAATGGGTGCAAACATGCAACGCCAAGCGGTTCCGCTTATTCGTATGCAGATGCCTATCGTAGGTACCGGTATGGAGGCTGAAATTGCTCACGCTTCGGGCGCCTGCATCTCAGCTAAGCGTTCAGGTATTGTGGAATACGTCTCATCAGAAAAAATTATTGTTCGCTCTTACGAACACGAATTTAAACATACTGAAGATTGGATTTCTCAGGGTGTAGATATTTATTACTTGAGAAAATTCCAGCGTTCAAGTTTCAGCACCTGGATACACCAAACGCCATTAGTTATTGTTGGCCAACAAGTGAAAAAAGGCGAAATGCTTTCTAACAGCTCATCTATTTATCATGGAGAGCTTGCTTTAGGTTCAAACTTGCTTGTCGCGTTTATGCCCTGGTACGGTTACAACTTCGAGGATGCGGTTATTCTTAATAAACGTTTAGTCGCAGAAGACGTGCTGACTTCCGTGCATATTGATGAGTATGTTGCTGAAGCACGCGATACTAAGCTTGGGCCTGAAGAGATTACCCGCGACATTCCTAATGTCAGCGAGGTTGCTCTCGAAGGTCTTGATGAAGATGGTATCGTTCGCATCGGTACTCGTGTAAAAGCGGGTGATATTCTTGTGGGTAAAGTTACTCTGAAGGGTGATATTCAGTTCTCACCAGAAGAGAAATTACTTCGCGCAATATTCGGTGAGAAATCTCGCGAAGTGCGTGATACTTCATTACGAGTACCACCTGGAATCGAAGGTACTGTTATCGATGTAAAAATCTTCTCGCGTAGTGGTATGCGAAAAGACAAGCGTTACAAAGATATGGTAGCTCAAGAAACTGCTCGCTTGGAAAATGATTTCATGATGCAGAAAGCTACCCTAGAAAAGATGCTTTCTGAAAAAATTATTGGCATGCTCAATGGTCAAAAAGCTGGCGCAAAAACCGCTAAGACCGTGCTTACTGATGATCTATTCGATGCAGAAAAATTGGCTCGCCTTTCATTCTTGCAACTCTGTGATTTATCTACTTCTGATAAAAAAATCGGAACAGCTATAGAGCAACTAAAAGGCACGTATGATAACCAATTGCGTATCTTGCAAGGGTTACAAGAAGAGCGTATTAATCATCTTAAAAAGGGTGATGTGCTTCCTTCTGGTGTTATCAAAATGGTCAAAGTGTATATCGCTATGAAGCGTCCAATTCAAGTGGGTGATAAAGTAGCGGGTCGACATGGTAATAAGGGCGTTGTCTCTACTATCGTCGCTCGTGAGGATATGCCATTCATGGAAGATGGTACTGCAATCGATATCGTACTGAACCCGGTGGGTGTTCCTTCGCGTATGAACGTTGGTCAAATCTTGGAGACGATTCTCGGCTTTGCTGGACGTCAACTCGGTGCTCAAATGCGTACTGCGCTCGAAGAAAAAAGTGTCAAACACATTAAAGATCTTCTGATCGAATGTTATGGCTCTGAACTTGTAGCTGATTATGAGAAACGTTACGGTACTCAAGGTATAAAAGATCTTGCACAAGCAACCGCTGCACACGGCGTTCTTTATAAAACACCCGTGTTTGATGGGGCTTCGTTTGAAGACGACATTCAGCCTTTGGTTACCAAAATGCATAATTCACCTTATGGTACCTTCAAGTTACGTGATGGCAGATCGGGTGAGTACTTTGATCAGCCTGTCACTGTCGGGTCTATCTATGTGATGAAACTTATTCACATGGTGGATGATAAGTTGCATGCTCGATCCGTTGGACCATACTCATTAGTTACGCAACAGCCATTGGGTGGTAAAGCTCAAATGGGTGGTCAGCGATTTGGTGAGATGGAGGTATGGGCACTTGAAGCTTATGGGGCAGCTTATACGCTCCAAGAGATGCTTACCTATAAATCTGACGATGTTTCAGGACGTCATAAAGTTTATGAGGCGATTGTTCGTGGTGAAGAGATTTCTGAACCAGGACTTCCAGAATCGTTCAACGTATTGATTAAAGAGCTGCAAAGCCTTGGTCTTCGTATTGATTTGTTAAAAAGTGGCAAGGAGGACGTCGGTGAGTAATCAGATGATCAATCGCTTTAGAGAATATATTAACTCTAATCAGTTTAACGCATTAAAAATAACAGTTGCTTCACCTGAGAAAGTGTTATCACTTTCCTATGGTGAAGTAAAAAAAATTGAAACAATTAACTATAGAACATTAAAACCTGAGCGCGATGGGCTATTCTGCGCACGCATTTTCGGTCCGGTAAAAGACTGGGAATGTAACTGTGGCAAGTATAAGCGTATGAAGCATCGCGGGATAACGTGTGAAAAATGTGGGGTTGAAGTAATTCAATCCCGTGTTCGTCGCGAACGTATGGGGCACATTAAGCTTGTAGCTCCTGTTTGTCACATTTGGTATCTTAAAGGTATTCCAAGTTATCTTGGGCTATTGCTCGATTCGCCCGTTAAAGATCTTGAACGCATTATCTATTTTGATGCGTACATGGTTATTGAACAAGGCAAATCCCCATTTCCACGCAAATCTTTAGTCTCCTCTGGCGATTATGATAACTATCTTGATCTTCATCCAGAAGATGCCGTATTTAAAGCAGAAACGGGTGCTGAAGCTATTAGATTAATTCTTTCGATGATAGATTTACCCCTCGAGGTAGCTCGCCTAGAACAAGAATATAGCAAAATTACTTCAGTTGCAGCGCGTCATAAAATAATGCGCCGCATTAAAGTTCTTTCTGGGTTGCACCAAGCAGGCATCAGGCCTGAATGGATGGTTATGACCGTTTTACCGGTGTTACCGCCAGACTTGCGACCACTTGTTCCTTTAGAGGGTGGCCGTTTTGCAAGTTCAGATTTGAATGAATTATATCGTCGCGTTTTAAATAGAAATATTCGTCTTGCCCGGTTAATGGAGATTGATGCTCCTTCAGTTATTATCAAAAATGAAAAGCGTATGCTTCAAGAAGCAGTTGACGCTCTTATTGATAATGGCCGTCGCGGACAACCGGTTCGTGGTTCAAATAAACGTCCATTAAAATCACTCAGCGAGATGCTTCGTGGTAAACAGGGTCGCTTTAGACAGAACTTATTGGGTAAACGTGTTGACTATTCAGGACGTTCCGTTATCGTGGTCGATCCAGAACTTAAGATTGATCAATGCGGATTGCCAAAAGCAATGGCGCTTGAACTTTTCAAATCACATATCTTAGCTGGTCTTTTAGCGCGTGAGCTTGCACCAAACTTGCGTGCCGCAAAGCGTATGATTGAAGATTCAGAACCGGTGGTTTGGGACGTTCTTGCCGATGTAGTAAAAGATCAAACGGTTCTTTTAAACCGTGCCCCGACATTGCATAGACTCGGTATTCAAGCCTTCTGGCCTATTTTAGTTGATGGTAAATCGATTAAAATTCACCCATTAGTATGTAAAGCGTTTAACGCTGACTTTGATGGTGACCAGATGGCAGTTCATATCCCGTTAAGTGCACAAGCACGTGAAGAATGTAAAAATCTTATTTTATCAACAAAAAATATTCTTTCACCTGCAAATGGTCGTCCAATCATGGTCCCTTCACAGGATATGATTCTTGGGTTGCACTATTTAACGAAAGTTCGTTACAACGTTTTTGGTGAAGGGCTTGTCTTTTCATCACCTGCAGAAGTTGTAGCGGCTTACGAACATGGTCGATGTGCATTGCATGCTCGTATTAAAGTGCGTATGGCAGGCAAACTTGTTGAAACAACAGTTGGTCGCGTTATATTATATGTGGCAATTCCAGAAGGTTCAGACTTTGAATGGGTGAATAAAATTCTTACCACCAGTGACCTTTCAAAACTTGTTGAAAAAGTCTACTATCGTTTTGGGAGTGAATTAACTGTCGTTTGTCTCGATAATATTAAAAAATTAGGCTTTAGACATTCTACTGCTGCTGGTATCTCTTTCTCTATGAAAGATATGATTACTCCCGATAAAAAAGAAGTAACTATTAAGAAAGCGGAAAAAGAAGTTCAAAAAGTTGAACAGATGTATCTTGACGGTATCATCACCAATGGTGAGCGTTACAATAAAGTAGTCAGCATTTGGGCTCGTGCAACAACGGATGTGGCTCAAAATATGGCCACTAACTTGTCTGCGCAAGACACTCAAGCATATCTTAACGAGGATAACTCTAACCAACCCTTCAACTCCATCTTCTTGATGCTTGAATCGGGAGCAAAAGGTTCTCGTGACCAGATTAAGCAGCTTGTTGGTATGCGTGGTCTTATGGCCCGTCCATCTGGTGATATTATGGAAACACCGGTTAAGAGTAACTTTAAAGATGGGTTAAGTGTTTTTGAATACTTTATTTCTACCCACGGTGCCCGTAAAGGTCAAGCTGATACTGCGCTTAAAACTGCAAACGCTGGTTATTTGACACGTAAGTTGATCGACGTCGCTCAAGATGTTGTCATTACCATGTTAGATTGTAAAACCATGGGTTCTATCATGCTTGAAGACCTGCAAGAGGGTGGTGATATTATCTATCCGCTTGCAAATAGGGGCTTCAGCCGTGTTGTTGCAACCGATGTTAAAGATGAAATTTCCGGACAACTGATCTTCAAACAGGGTCATATTATTCGTCGTGAGGATATTGAAAAAATTAGTAATGCAGTGATTTCCAAAATCCCTGTTCGTTCTGTGTTGACCTGCCAATCAAAACGGGGCGTTTGTGCGGCCTGTTATGGTCTTGATATGTCTAAGAACGATATGGTAGAGATCGGGTCAACTGTCGGTATTATTGCAGCGCAATCTATCGGTGAACCGGGAACACAGCTTACGATGAGAACCTTCCATATTGGGGGTACGGCTAGCTTATCTGAGCAGTCTTCATTTGTGGCAAAAGTTGCTGGTAAAGTTGTCTTTACTGCTTTATATGACCAAAAAAATAAAGACGGCCAAAATGTCGTTATGAACCGTAGTTCAAAGATGTCGATCGTTTCTCCTGATGGCAGAGAGTTACAAAAGCATGATCTTGAATATGGTACTGTGCTTCTTGTACAAGAAGGCCAAGAAGTGCTTGTGGGCGCAAAACTGGCTGAGTGGGATCTTAACAACAAGGTAATTCTTACTGAAAAACCGGGAAGAGTTCGCTACGTTGATATGATAGATAACCTCACCGTACAAGAGCGTTATGATGAAGCGACAAGCCGTACTACACGTATGGTTGTTGATCATAAAGGCGATAAATATCAGCCGGCTATCAGCATCGTTGATGCTGACGATAATGAGATTGTTCAATACTATATCCCAACGGGTGCCTATGTGAACGTTGATCAAAATCAAGTGGTTCAAGCTGGTGATATCATTGTTAAGTTGCCTCGTGCCGCGTCCAGAACGAAAGATATTACCACTGGGGGTCTTCCTCGTATTTCTGAATTCTTTGAAGCGCGTGCGCCAAAAGATCCAGCGATCCTTTCTGATATTGATGGGGAAGTGGTTTTTGGCGGCCTGCACCGTGGATTACGTAAGGTTTCCGTTACCAACGGGGTTGAGACATTCGATTACTTTATCCCTCGCTCTAAACAGCTTAATTTTGTTAATGGCGATCGCGTAAAGGCGGGCGATTCAATAACCCAGGGTACTCCAATCTTGCATGATATTCTACGCATCTCTGGCCCTGAAGCCTTACAAAGATACTTGGTTAACCAGGTTCAAGAGGTCTATCGTCGCCAGGGTGTTGATATTAATGATCGTCACATCGAATTAATTGTTCGTCAGATGTCACGTAAAGTACGTGTTATTGAACCGGGAGATACCGACTTCTTGATTGGTGACCGTGTAGATAGAATTCACTTTAAGGCGGTTAATGACGCATTAGTTGATCAAGGTAAGCGACCTGCAGTTGCAAAACAGACTCTTCAAGGAATCACCTTGGCCTCTTTGGGCACTGAGAGCTTTATTTCAGCTGCGTCGTTCCAAGAGACAACCCGTATTTTAGCCGAGGCTGCGATATTTGGACAGACTGATCACCTTTACGGATTAAAGGAAAATGTTATTATTGGTAAGGTAATACCTGCTGGTACAGGCATTGCCTCGTTTAGAAAAAAGTACCATATTGGACATAAGTCTGATACGGTGAAAGCTGAATAATTAAGTTAGGCGCGTAGCTCAGTGGCAGAGCATTGCTTTGACGTAGCAAGGGTCAGCGGTTCAATCCCGCTCGCGCCTACCAAACACACAATTTGTGGAGATATAAAGATATTATGATGACCGTTGAAAGAAAAAAGACGATTGTTGCAGATTTTAGAACTCATGAGACAGACTCCGGTTCATTAGAATTGCAAGTTGCATTGCTCACAGAACGCATTAACGACTTAAATAAACACTTCGGTGTTTTTCCAAAAGATAATCATTCCCGTACTGGGCTTATGAAGCTTGTTGGTCGTCGTCGTAAATTCTTGGATTATTTGCATAAATCTGATAAAAATAAGTATGAGCAATTAATTGGAAGACTTGGTATTAGAAAGTAGTGCGCTTCGCACCAATAATATGAATTGTAAGTCGATAAAAGATAAGCCGCTAAAAATTAAACAGAAAAGTAAAGGTATTTGATGGCTATGGAAAAAAAATTTAGCTTGCCAGAGTTTGGCTATGAAGTAACTTTTGGTAAATACGCTGGTCAAGCAGATGGTGCAGCATGGTTACAGCACGGGGGAACAATAATTCTTTCAACGGTGGTATCTGCTCCTGCATCAGATTTTCCTGGTTTTCTTCCTTTATCAGTAGATTATCGTGAATTATTTGCCGCCGCTGGTAAAATTCCTGGTGGATATTTTAAACGTGAAGGCAAATTTAGCGATAATGAAGTTCTAACGAGCCGTCTTATCGATCGTGCAATTCGACCTTTGTTCCCAGAAAATTATTTTAACACTGTTCAGGTGATGGCAACGGTCTATTCCGTTGATCGCGAGCATGTGCCACAACCTCTTGCCCTTCTTGCTACATCATTAGCGCTTATGTCCTCTAAAGTCCCTTTCATGGGTCCTGTTGGGGTAGCAGAGGTTGCTCTGATTGATGGTAAATGGGTGAGTAACCCAACCTACACGCAAAGCTCTTCAACCACTACTAAAATTACTGTAGCTGGTGATTATGAAGGCATCTGTATGGTTGAAGGTACCTCAGATCACATTACTGAAGAACAATTTCTTGATGCTCTTTTTCTCGGCCATGAAGTTATTAAAAAACAGGTTATGTGGCAACAGGAGATTATCAAAGAGCTTAATCCGACTAAAGAGACTATTACCGAAAAATTTGATATCGCTGCGTGGCAAAAACGTGCATTTGATGCTTTAACTGATGATCGCGTAAGAACAATGTTCACAGTGGATAAAGTTTTACGTGGTGAAGCTCAATCTGTTTTGAAAGAACATTTTTTTAAAACGTTTGCAGCTGAAATTGAACAAGAAAAAGTATCAACTGTCTTTTTAGGTTATATTTTTGATAAAGTATTAAGCACAAAGATTACTGAACTCTGTTTCACAGAGAATAAACGTATCGATTTGCGTGCCTTTGACCAAGTTCGTCAAATTACTTCTGAAGTTGGGCTGTTGCCTTATGCGCATGGTTCGGCATTATTTACTCGTGGACGCACTCAAGCATTAGTAACTGCTACTTTAGGCAGTGGGCAAGATGAAGCAAAAATCGATCGCTTAATGGGGGAAACTCTAGAAAGCGCGTTTATGTTACATTACAACTTCCCTCCATTCTCAGTTGGTGAAGCTCGTCAACAACGTGGTCCGGGTCGTAGAGAGATCGGTCACGGTTATTTAGCAGCTTCAGCTATCCAGCAAGTTTTACCGTCAAAAGATCTATTTGCCTATACGATACGAATTGTTGCAGATATGCTCGAATCAGATGGTTCAACCTCTATGGCAACTGTTTGCGGATCGACACTGGCGCTTATGGATGCTGGTGTTCCTATCAAGTCGATGGTCAGCGGCGTGGCTATGGGTCTTTTGAGAAATTCAAAAGGCGAATTTAGAGTTCTTACTGATATTGCTGGCATTGAAGATGCTTTTGGTTTAATGGATTTTAAAGTCGCTGGTACAGATAAGGGTATTACGGCAATTCAAATGGATATTAAGCATAAAGGCGGTCTTGAGAGATCAGTATTTGAAATGGCTCTTGCAGCGGCGCTTAAAGGCCGTACCCATATTATGGATGAGATGAAAAAAACTCTCACTGCCCCACGTGCACACCTTTCAGCATTAGTACCGCAAATGATAAGCTTTAAAATTCCTACTGAAAAGATCGGCGCAGTGATCGGTTCAGGTGGTAAAATTATTAAAGAGATTATCGCAAAAACAGGCGCATCGATTGATATTGGTGATGACGGTTTAGTTAAAATCTTTGGTAAGGTTGGCCCTGGTCTCGATCAAGCTGTGGCATGGGTTAAAGTTCTTGGTGGCCAGATTGAACGTGGTATGAAATTCCAAGGCGCCGTAAAGCGTGTTGCAGAATTTGGACTTTTTGTTGAGATTGCACCCGGTCTTGATGGCTTGGTTCATGTTTCGACTGTTCCGCGCCAAGAGCAAGCAGAATTTGCTAAAAAATATCCAGTTGGCGCTACAGCGCATGTTGAAGTTCTTGACTATGAACAAGAGACTGGTAGAATACGCTTAAAAGTTATACAGTAATACAGAGTCTTAACAGTACCTGATAAAGAAAGTATAAAATGTTTAGTATGCATCGTGCCGGTAATAGAAATTTTGATCAATTACGTCAATTGAATGTAAAGTATGATATTTATCCATACGCAGCCGGCTCAACTCTTTTTGAGATGGGAAACACGAAGGTGTTATGTGCTGTTACCTTGCAAAATAGTGTTCCTCACTTTTTGCGTGGAAGAAAATGTGGTTGGTTAACGGCAGAGTATTCTCTGCTGCCAGCATCAACCCCTGTTCGTACGGTGCGTGAGATAACCACCAACAAACGGAGTGGGCGTACTATAGAGATTTCTCGTCTTATAGGTCGTTCATTGCGCGCGGTGGCGGATCTTTCTATTTTGGGTGAGCAAACGATTTTCATAGACTGTGATGTTTTGCAAGCAGACGGCGGTACCCGTACCGCCTGTATCTCTGGCGCTTATTTAGCGTTAAAAGCTGCGCAAACACGCTGGTTACAAAAGGGCGTCATCTCACAGCCATTTCTTAAGGATGAACTTGCAGCCGTCTCTGTAGGTGTTGGTAATGGTTCATTGATACTCGATATGGATTTTGCTGAAGATAGCTCTATTGATGTTGATTTTAATTTCGTTCTTACACGATCACATAAAATAATTGAACTTCAAGGCTCTGCAGAAAGAGCACCTCTTTCATGGGAAGACCACGAAAATATTAATAAACTTGCTATCAAAGGGTCAGCGGAGTTGTTTGAGTTTTACGACCAGCATCCGTATGAACTTCCGGTAAGCCAATTTTATGAAAAATATGTGAGCGCTACCCGTTTTTCAGATTTTAATTGCGATCTATAAAAAATGTCAGTTTTTCAGCAGTTGTATACAGTGCCAGCGAAAGCTGGCTGTATCACAATTTTTTGTCCTAAATCTATACCTGAAAAACTTATCGACTTTCACCGTACTATAATTTGTTCCCAGATATCTTCCCAATATCGTGTTATTCTTTTGCAAGACTGTGATATCGAAGAGCTTTTTGCGCAGCTCGCGATTACCTTTTTAGGTGAAGCTTTTATATATGCGCTTAAAGACAGTGATATCTCAGTTGCTCAAAGAAAGAAGCTCGATGCTTTTTTAAAAGATTACTTAGGTCCGCATTATGTCTATTTTTTCACCAGCGAACCTCACTATGAAAAAAATGGGCTGGTGCTCGAAAGTGCTGTCAACAAAAAAACATTTCAAGAGCTGGCCGCGCAAAATGGCCATAAGGCACTCGCGCCATCATTTATAGATAAGCTCTATGCCGAGCGTGCATCATATACCTTTGATGAATCAATTATGCTCATGCGATATGCAAATCTTTTAGGCTCTCGCCATGATATATTCTTTTCTGAATGGCTCAATAGAATTTTAGTGGATGATATATCCCTTTTTACCCTCAGCCAATATTTTTTTGCCCAACAGAGACAACGGCTCATGGCTGAATGGGCTCGCTTGAAAGACCAGTACCCGACAGAGTTCTGGATTGCCTTTTTTTCTGAGCAGCTCTGGCAAGCAACACTTTATATCCAATACGCTGCAGCCGGTAAAGCGGCTGAAGCAAAAAGACATGCCTATCGCCTACCCTTCTCATTTTTTCAAAAAGATTATAAACGTTATACGCGCCAGCAACTTGCCCAGGCGCACGAGTTTCTCTATACCGTTGATCATGGCCTTAAAAATGGCTATGCTACCGACGGCTTAGAGATATTTATCCATTCAGCGTTTCGCTAAATATTATGCTTCTACTTTTGCCCCCAGCCATGCTGAGAATAGATGATTCCGTTTTGATACATTTCAATAGCCTGCTTATGCGCGGGTATTATTTGTTCGGGGAGCTTATTCAATGGAAACCAAGCGATATCGTCGCATTTATTAGGCTCGCAATTAGCGGGGATGCCGTGCCAAGCTTGTGGCTTAAAGACAAAAACATAGAATTCAGTTTCGGGCCCTTGGCGATCAACCACATGAACCAGCTTGAGCTCATTCACCTCAATCCCAGTTTCTTCTTTCGCTTCACGCTCCGCCGACTCTAGAGCAGTTTCCCCAGATTCTATCTTTCCACCTGGCAGAGAATAGAGCCCGTTCCCAAACGAGGTCCCTTTACGTCGCAGCAAAAGTATTTCTGATTTTTCATTAATGAGTAAGAGAGTTGCAAATGACATAGTTCCCTTAGGGTTTATAGTATGTGAGATTATCTCTGATGCGCTGAGAAGTGCAAAAATAATTAAAAATAGTATAGTGCGTTTGATCATATTATTTTTTTTCTATTTTTTCTTTATAAATATTCTCGAGTAAACGAAAATTCTTTTTTGCTGCATCGGGTGAAAACATTAAAAATCCAGGAAAATCATCCTCATTATAATTGCCATAATAGGAGTCATTTGCTCGGCGAAGAACCATGACAGAAATTCCTCCCCCTAATAGGGTGCATTTTGCCGTATAACTTGTGCCCAGGGAATGCACATTTTTTTGAACGCTTTTTTCTTCGATATTAGATATCTGCTCGGATGAGGCAATTCCTACCATAGAATGGCTTTGAATGAACGTGAATAAGCCGATAGCCAGAATTAGGAAATTTTTTAGAGCGAACATAACGTGTCCTTAAGGTTCTTATTGTTTAAAGTTTCTTCCTGATTTTAAACTATTGACTCTGTTTTGAACATAGGCTTTATTTATTTTATAGATTTTTCGTACTCTTTTCTTATAAACTTAATTACGTAATAGTTATTTTTTCAAAGGGGGGACGTTATGAAATCTTTATATTATTTAACGAGCATCTTATTGGTGGGCAGCATATCTGCTGCCGAAAAGTCGGAGGGCAACGCATCTGCTGCTCAAGAGAATAAAAGTGTCTATTCGGCTGATGCAGCGCCAAAGATCAATTTTGAACTCATTAATAAGTCAGCTACCCCAATAGCTCTGTATGTAGCGAATATGGAAGGCGATTATTATATGATTGATTCAGGAACAAATAAACCAGAGATCAATCCAGAAAAAATTGGTGGTGGGTACATAGCGCTTAAATCTGGCGATACATTTGCTGCGACAGTTGATTTAGATAAAGCGACTGGTATTCAAATAGGCAGAGTGGTATCAACCGGTAAAGGCAAATATCCATCGAACGATGTAGAAAAATATTCTATCAATGCCGGCAAAAAAACTCGTTATGTTTCGTATAATGCGAGTAATGCAGAAGGCAGACGTCTTTATCCGCAAACAGGCCCTATGATGGGTGCTGGCAAAGTTCTGCCAAATTTTGTTAAGGAAAACGTCACTAATTCTGGTCTTTTAAAAAGAAATAATGTTATTGCGCGTGATATTATTTCCCAATAGATATAATTTTATGAGAGCTTGAAGTATATTTATATTTCAAGCTCTCATTTCGTTAAGAGCAGCAAGAATTTTCAAAAAATGAAAAAAATGAGCTCCATTATGATCCCGCAACGCTGGGAAAGCTCCCCAAGATATCAAGCGTTCCGTTTTGTTTAAAAAAGTTTCCCTTATTAAAGGATATTCTTTAAATAATTCAGGATCTTGTTCGCGTATTTTTTGCGCTATCTCTTTGGGGTCCTTGCCATCGCTCAATCCCTTTCCTATCCTATCATGATAAAAGTTGCATGCTTGATACAAGTTAGGATGATATACTAAATTTGAAGTCTCTTGAATGAGCTCACTCCATTCTTCGCCCAAGGTTTTTCCCTTGAGCTTATATAGAGGCTCTGTTCGAGAGCGCATGGCAAAAACGATGGGCAATAATTTTCTGTTTTTCTTACTCAGCTCGGGTAAGCTCGATTCGTCTAATGCCAAAAAGGCATATTCTTTGAGAGTTAAGGGCTTTAAAATATTTCTCAAATCAAGATCATTGATGCATGCCTTTAAGGTGATAAAATAACTATTATTCTGGTCATATTGCTTAATGATAACGTTATTTTTATCCCGAAAACTTACTCTATGACAGCAACTATCACCGCTTGCAAAGAAACTGGTAGCGTAGTGTTCAGGGCGTGGCTTTGGGGCAGTCTTATCAAGCATTGAAGATAATCTGTCATGATCGGCAGGCGTTGTCACAGAAAATTCTGCAATGACGGCACCATCAAAAGAAAAAAAGGTTGCTTTTTCATCCCCGGGTTCACCTTCTGTAGAAACGGCAAAATAAGATGCATTTGGAATGATATTCTGCTGTGGCAAAGGCAGCAGATTCTCAAAAGTATACAGCGATAAAAATGACAAGAGCGCAATAGTATAAAATGTCATAATACTAATTGAGATGTAACAGGCTATACTCATGAGAAGGATCGCTAAAAAATTCTTTTGGGTTGTCGAGCAATTGCAGAGCTGGCGAGACAATATTATGCAAGCCTTCTTTTCGTTCTTGGTCTTTTTTAAATTGTCTTAATACCCGCATTGCTAAGATGACTGTTTGATGAAACTGATTACGAGTCTTAAGGATATCCACAGCCGTTTTTCCTTCAGCGTTATAAATGGTCAGGCCCATGGCATCGGCTTTATAGAGCGCCGATAATTTTTCAAAAAAAGTGATTTTGTCATGCTGGTCCGCCCTCATGCATAATTCATGAAAAAGAGTGTTCTTAGAGGATATGTCCTGCATCTGCAGATCTGCCTTATTACAAGCAAGAAATTGATCAGGTGTGTAATAGGGCTTGGTGAGCTCGCTCAAAGAATCGAAGTCTCTAAGATGCTCATATTTACTCATATCTTGCGCTTGCACAAGATATACTATCGTCAAGCAAGACAAAAATAATGCTTTTTTCATCATCAGAGGTTCTCTTGGTGCTTCTCTGGTTGCAAAATGCCACCTGAGATTATCACGGTCATCGCCTCTTGGCGCGTAATATCTAATATTCGGCAATCTTTTTCAGGTACAACCAGATAGAACCCCGTTGTAGGGTTTGGTGTTGTCGGCACAAAAACACTGACATATTTTTCATCTTTATTCGGGCTAAAATCTGCAGAGACGTAATTGGTCAAAAAGCCTAAGGCATACGTGCCTGCAGGGCCGAAGGGCACATTAACCACATGTTTAAAAGTAATTTCATCATTAGGATTAAGCGCATTGGTAAGCTGCTTAATGCCAAAATATATTTGGCGTAGCAGAGGAATTCTGCTAAAAATAGAATTCTCTATAGTATCAACAATATGGGTTACGATAAGAATCTGCATAATAACGCCGACTGCAAAGATAACCAAGATCACCAATAGAATCTCAGAATGGGGAATAATTTTGAAAGATTCCGGCTCAAGTTGATATACGGGGAATAGCCAAGATTTTAAAAGATTGAAAAGAAAGTTGATAAGCGCGACGGTGAGCGTTAAAGGCAATAAAGTAAAGAGCCCTTTTAAAAAAAGTGACTTAGTGACCTGAAAAGTCTTTTTTATATTTTTATTTAATTTCATGAAAGTTCCTTTTGTAAAGAGGCTGCAAGATCATGCGCTATAGTGCGCGCATCGTGCAATAATTCTGATTCTACCATTATTCGTAACATATTTTTTTCCGTGCCGGAATAGCGCACCGATATTCTGCCGCAAGGGATGAGCTTTTCAGCTTGCTCTATCAAGATATCGTAAGGGTTCTCCGAAAGATCGCACATTTTTTTTACCGGTACGGTAAGTAAAATCTGCGGAAACGGTGCAAATGTTTCAAAATCTTTATTATCTAATATAGTTAACGCTTCTAATGTTTTTAAGGCCACTAAAATGCCATCACCGGTATTAGTATAATTTTTCAATAAAATATGGCCCGATTGTTCGCCTCCCATGAGCAAATGTTGCTCATGGAGCACTTGAGCAACATATTTATCGCCCACAGCAGTGCGGAGTAATTTTTTATTCTGTTTATTGAGCCATGATTGGAGCCCGACATTACTCATAATGGTGCCCACTACCACTTTTTGATCTGCGTAATCCGGGTGCTGGCTCAAAAGCGCAAGAATATCATCACCATTTTTTAAGTGCCCAGAGCGGTTTACTGCAATAACACGATCGCCGTCACCATCAAACGCAAAACCGATATCGGCCCCATGGGCAGCCACCGCTTCTTGAAGCTTCTGAGGGGTTAATGAACCGCATTGTTCATTTATATTAAAACCATTAGGTTGATTATTTAGAGTTATAGTCTCTGCACCGAGATACTTAAAAATGGCAGGCGCAATTGTGCTCGTAGCCCCATGAGCGCAATCGATAACTATTTTTGTGCTTCGCAAAAAGTTCGGCTTAAAAAATTGCGCAAGCGCGTCATGGTATTCGTGTAGCCCATTGATAATTGTTTCATTGCCGAGATCGAGATAATTGATAGTAGTGGGGGCGGGGTGATTAATATACTCAGTAATAATCTGTTCTGCCTGCGGGCTCAATTTGCCTGAAGCATCCATAATTTTTATGCCGTTATCATGCCACGGGTTATGTGATGCTGAAATGATCAATGCGCAACTGTATCCATATTTTTTAATTAAATAGGCTGCCGCGGGGGTGGGCAGAACCCCGGCATCAAAAACGTCTATTGATGCTGATAGAAATACCATCTTGAAAACAGATTTTATATAGGCGCAGGAGTTGCGTGTATCGTAAATAATAAGTACTCGCGGCTTTGCCGCATCTTTTTTATAGGTATCATTCAACCATCTGCTGATTGCATGGGCAACGCTCGGTAGATTATCTTGAGTAAACAGTGCTGTTCCCATAGATGCGCGGATGCCATCGGTACCAAAAAAAGAGCTCATATAATTTGTATGTTAAAGTGACAATAAGGTTATTTCTATAGGATTATAGTTTAACACCTTAGCTGCAGTAGGCAATAAAAGATTTTCTGGTCCAGGTAAAATTCTATGCCGGCCAGGCAGGAATGTTTTGGCATCAAAATGCAGAGCGCCGATAGCGCGACTTTTTTGGATAATATTCTTTGTCCCTTGTAGAGTAACATCAGTATGTTCGGGAGCCTCTATGCGGCTTTCTGGCGCGAGATTATCAAAATAAATTGCAAGGGGAATTTCGGCCGTGATAGTGCGGGACTCGCTTATCACATACCATGCAAAAAAACCCATAATGCAGGAAGCAAAATTAAGAAACAGTCTTGTCGTTATAAGACGTAAAGTGAGTTGTTGTAACATGGCCATTTTCCTGTTTTTTATAAAAAGTGCTGTGTAGTTCGCTTAAAAGAGCGAGCGCATGATGCGCGCTTAAATTTTCTAGAATCTTGGCCCCTCGCACAATCGTGAACTTGCGGGTTGCTGCGCAAGCGTGCAGGGCTATGCAATCAAGAGTGCTCGTTATTTGAATGAGGTCGTTATCAGAGGAGTTTTTCCAAAAGGTGGTGAGTGATGTAATCTTTCCACTGCTTGTGATCCACAGGAATGATTTTTTGGGGATATCCAATGAATCATAGAGCAACTCGAGTGTATTTTTTTTAAGGTCAGCATTAATAAGTTCGGCTGCACTCACAAGCGTGCTGAGATTATCAGCATGTTCAATGACAACATGTAGATCTTTTTGAGCATTAAGCCGAGTGAGGGCGAACTTAATCAGCTCATCGGGCCATCTGCTTTGGGCCGTTGTTGTGGTCAATGGGTCAATGCGCTGCGCGACCACAAACATTTTCTGCAAGCGCTGCTCGTGTAAGACCATAAGAAGCATTAATACCACAGGAAAGCAGCATGAGGAGAGAAAAAAGATGGTGGGGAGCTCAAGTATATACGCCCCGATTATAAGAGTATGATAGCTATACCAATAAAGCAGAAGTTTTTTATTTTCTTGGTTAAAAAAATATGCGTTAATCCAAAGATATCCTATAATGCAGAGTATTATCTCTGCGGTATCAGAAAGAGTGTATAATGAAAAATCCATCAGAGTACCCCGAGCGCAGTTAGTTCTTTGCGCAGTTGCTTAAAATCGTAATGCTTGATCTGGATCGCTTTAAATCCAAGACTGCGCGCAGCTTCAACATTTTCTTTTTGATCATCTATAAAGATGCAATCTTCGGGAGCGAATCCATAGCGGTTGAGGCACTGGTCAAAGATGGTCTGCTGCGGTTTAATGGTATTTAGGCTTCCGGATATAATAACATCATCCATATTAAAATAGCGGCTGAGCTCTTGGCCCGTTGGCGAATTTTTAAAATTGGTATACGATACGCCGTCCCAATTAGAGAGTATCGTTTGTTGATGGATTCCCTCATGGGCGATCTCTTGTACAATTTCTAGAGCTTCTTTGAGTAGCTTAGTATTTTTTACCAGTACTTCCGGGTTAAACATAGCTCCAACGGCACTTTTTACAATCCTGTATTCTAAGTTATTCCTAAAATAGCCAGATCCGTATAATTCTTTAATTTTTCGCCCGAGGGCCTTCACGAGTATTTTAGGCTCAAGAATCCTTCCAGCCAACCAATCGCACATAACTTGCGGCAATGGCCGATGGGCCGTATGATAACTTTTTTGATCGTCGGGGCAGGTCTGTTTTCCGCCAAATTCTTCAAGCACGTCAAAAAGCAAGTTTTGTAGTTGGTTTTTCTCTTTTGTATGAAATGCATGGTACCATGCGCAATCGGCAAACCCAATGTCAACGACCATGCGAAAAAGGCTTACGTATACCAGTGTGTCTCCCAAGTCCCAGATGATAAGATAGGGCTTTGCAGCTATCGGCCCGAGCAAGAAGAAAGAAAGAGAGATAAGAATTTTTTTCATCATGAAACACCGCCCCATACGTTATAACTTATTATGAGCTTAATGTTTTTGATTCATAAAAATCAAGAATGTCGAAACTTGAAAAAAACTTTATGTTGACAAAAGCGCCTCCTTGTATTTAATATTAAATTAGTATTATTTTATTTTAACTGGGGGTGTTGTTATGAATTATAGTAATTATTTTTTTATGGTCGGAATATTTACCGGGGTTATCTCTTGCCAGAATGCAGCTCAGAGACCTACGCAGAATCGTGACCTTGAAAAGTTTCCTCTCGCGTCCATGTTTTATCAGGATCTTTATAAAAAAGCCGGAGATACGCACAAAAAATTGAAGAGCGTTGCAGATAAAGTGTCAGCAAATTTTGCTGGGAGTGAGGTTGTAATTCCGCCACTTAAGAGTTTTGACCGCATTAAGGAGAAGGTGGATAAAGATTATCAGGGCGATTGGAAAAAAATAACTGATGTTGTTCGGGGAAGCATCTCTTTCCAGAATATCGATGATTTGAAAAATGCAGTAAGTTTCTTTTCACAAAATTTGCCTATTGTCTATGTAAAAGACAGAATAAGTAACCCCGCCCCATCTGGATATAGGGATATGCTTGCCCTGTTTAGGGATCCAGAAAATGGGATCATTGGAGAAATTCAATTTCACTTATGTCATATTCTTAAAGTAAAAGATGAAGAGCATAAACTTTATGAAATAGCACAAGAAATTGAAAGAAAGGCCGATGCCGCGCAAAGAAAACTTTCTGATGATGAGCGTAATGAATTGAATAAAGTAAGGGCTCAAGGTAATATCGTATATTTGAAAGCATCAGAACGCATGCAAAATGGTGAGGCATGTTCTCTGTTAAAATAACGTGAATTCGATATAAGAAAAAGTTAACAAAAATCAGGTCTGTCGCTAAAATATCCTTGATTTAAAAGAGGAGATTTAACAGACCTGATTTATATTTTTTGTTTTTTTCGATATCAGATTTAATTTTATCGAATAGCTCACGCCTTATTTTTTCGTAGTTAGCCATAACATCAGGGTCGGCGGTATTGAAAGAATAAACTCGAGGCCCTGTCTCAGGATCAAGAGTTTTTTTGGTGATGGGCATCATAGCATACCAATTATTTATCCAATTTTCTGAGGCATCTGTATCGGAATGCCTGTTTTTTAACGCCACTCTTTTTTTTATATTGTTAATAATCGTTGGGACATTTTTAGAGGACATCTGGTATGTATACCCAAGAGGAAGGTTGATGCTTATAGGAATTTCGTGAGTGGATATGAGCTTCGATGCTTGATGGGGGGTAAATGACAGAAGAAGTAAATTTCCATTAATAGTCGCTTTTGAGTGAAGTCTTTCAAGCTGATCAAAGTCATCCTGATATTTTTTATAGTAATCTCCTAGGTTAAATTGTTCAAACATGGTGTCGAAGGAAGTTTTAGATGAATTTCTATTTACATCATGAACAAAATAAAATAATGAATTGCAGGTCTCGTCCTCAGGGTTGCCAAATAGCGAGAAATTCATATGTAAATAATCTCGCTCCTGCGTTTTATCTGAAAATCTTAATGGGATATAATTTTCAGGCATATTGTGTCCTAATGAAAGGCTGCACAATTCTCTGTAGATATCTGCTGCATAATGTAATGCCCATGCCTGCCCATGATAAAAAACAATATTGCCGCCTTTTGTTTCTGCTGTTTCTTTTTGGTATGCTTGCGCACAGGTCATTCGAATTTTTGATTCACGCTCTTCTTTTTTGAAAAAAGAATAAAGTATCTTTGAAATTCTTTCTAGCGGTGGTCTGTTTTCTACGGAAAAGAGAGCAATGCCTTTTGAATCGAGAATATTTCTATAGGATTTTTCAATGATGGTTTTGTTTAACAGAAAATGACTTTTGGTTTGAGTTAAGACGTTATTTTGGTCGTTTGCAGATTCAATCGGTATAATCTGAGCTAATTGGGCCGCTGCCGCATTTTCAGGATTATTATGGTAGCTATCGCTAACATATTTGGAATATGCAGCTGCTGAAGCGACGCCGGTTAATATGCAGCGACGAACATTTGTGCTAGACATCGCAGAGAGATTAAGTATTGGGACGAAGAGGACGCATATATTCATCAATATAAATTGCGATAGGAAATGCAAAGATCTAAACCCTTTTTTCATAGATGATGCCGCGGTCAATGAGTGCTTGTTCAATGGCAGAAACATCACCGGTGAAATGAATAGAGGGGATCCCCAATTCCTGGGCTGCTTTGATATTAGTGATATCATTATCAATAAAGAGATATTTTTGTTTGTTATCGTGGCCATAGGTATCAAAGATATGCTGATAAAAGCCTTCATGTGGTTTATTATATTTTATATATCCAGAAACAATCATATGCTCTTTTTTGATATGCTGTGCTATCTTTTGGCCAACAGGGGATTCTAAAAAGAGGGGGTAAGAATGTGGGTCCCAGTTCGTGACCGCTACCAGGGTATGCTCTGCGGGGTCGATACGTTCAAGCAACGCGACCATGGGTTTGATAAGATATTGATGCTGGACCAATTTTTCTGGGCAAAACATGGCATTAATTGCATTGTAGACAATGCAATATTCTAAATACGAAGAAAAAAAACTCTCTTGGTAGAGTTTATCAATCTCTTGTAAAATATATTCACGAAGGGCCTGATGATCTTCATACGCGCCTGCCATCCAATCGCAATAAATTTTTGGCACAGCGTTATCTCGATTTTCATGGGTAATAACGCTTTGCGTGCCCCCAATTTTTTCTAATGTCTGGAAGATTCGTTTTTGAGGATTAAAATTTAAAAAGTTGGTCAACCCATATGCGAATAATGGTCCTATCCCTAGCTCATCTTTTGCATAGGTAATCTGATCAACATCGACAAAGGTGCCGCCCAAATCGCATAAAATGATATAAGCCTGTAAAGAGTTCATAGCCACAGCGTTAAAAAATATTATGATATAAAGAGTTATTCTCATCGTATCATTTCTTAAGCGACGGGGCTATATTCTTGATTAACTTATAAGATGTAAACGCTTAAGCTCTTTCTTAACAGCATCATAATCGCCAGCTTTGTACTGAAAGTGCTGCATGCCAAGACTTTTTGCTGCAGCGATAATATCCTCATCTGTATCGATCACTAAGCATTCTTCTGGTTTAAGGTTTTGTTCCTGCATTATAAGTTGATAAAAGGCAGGGTCTTGAAGTACAATGCCTTGATGTGGCGGTTTAAGGTTTCCAGAATTATAGACTGCTTTAAAGTGTGGCAATATCTTTTTACCCATGTCAGATGTTCTTATTGCTTCATAAGTAGCGGCGTCTTGGTTTGAAGCGAAAAATTGGCTAATGCCCGGTTTTACACGTTTTACCAATTTAAGGGCATCGTTTATAATGCCATTTGTTGCTATAAATTTTTCTGGTGTAAAAACGATGTTAACAATTTTTTGTGTGTAACTATCGCCGTCAAAAAGTTTTAAGATTGCATCACGAACTTCAACCCCTGTCTTTTCGCCCGTAAGCCAATAACGCATAATGAGCGGCAATGGTTTGCCCGTATCTGGGTCATTCGCTTTATAGGGCTGAGTTTGAGCGCCAAATTTTTTGGTTATCTTAGCAAAAAGGTCCTTTTGAAGAGAAAGTGCCTTGCCCAAATTCCAAAGAGTAGAAAACACTCCTGCCTCCCCAACAACGCTTGCCCGATCGGTAGAAATAAGAAATGGTTTACCCACCAGAATTGCCTTGATTGGTGTATGCATAGGATTTGTATGCGCAGATTGTTGAACGCCTAAAAAGAGCGCCATAAAAAAAACAAAAAAAGAGGTTCTTTTGCGTGGAATTATCATATTTTTAATCCTTAAATGTAACTTTACAGTTTTAATTTACAGTTATTATTTATACTATATAGATTATACAATTTTATGCAACCAGATGGACTTTGCAATGACCAGATCGACTAAATTGATCGCTCAATCCCCAATCTTTATATTTCTACTAAGATTTTTTATGTGTAAATAGTTTACTAAGAAACTTCTTTACCGGATTTGTTTGCTTATGTCCGTACTTGTCTACAATAGTATTTCGTGCAGCTGGCAGGGCTTCAAGTTTATCAACCACTTGGGCATTATAAGCCAAAAGAGCATCGAGTTCCTGTTGCTGGGCAGGAGTAAGTTTTTGCTTGAGCTCACTGAAGCCTCTCTCTTGCTGCTTTAACGCCGCAATTGCTTGGCCATGCGTCTCTTCTATATGCTCAAACCAGCTTTTCAGCATATCCTTAAGGCTCTCTTCTGCTCGCTGCAGCCGTTTTTCAATCAGTTTATCGGTAACCTCTTCGTAGGCGTCTTGGTGCTTTTCAAGAGTTTCTTTAAATTCTTGATGGTCGTGCTCGAGACGCTTAATTTCTTGCACAAAGGGAGATTCAAAGCTATGCCTGATCGCACGCCACCCCTTACTGAGGCAAAATGCTGTCCATAGGGCAACCCCAGAAGTTACGCCAAGGCGTATGGCTTGAGGACCGACAAGAGCAATGAAACTAAAAGGGTCACGGGTTTGGTATCGTTCCAGCATTTTATCGGTTGCTATGAGCGCACCGGTCGCCGCCGCGCCAGTTATGAGAGTTTTTATCCGCAATTCTCTCTTTTCTTGAGAGATGTCCTGAAAAGCAGCTTCTATACTTGAGTTAAAGTCTTCCTTTATATACTCAAAAGTTCCCTGATCAAGAGCATCTTGATCAACGGGGGCATCAAGCCCCCGTAAAAAGCCACTGGCTATCAAGCAGACAAAAAATGCGTTTTTACTTTTTATCATCGATTTTAGCTAATGAGTTCAAGAACGCTTCAAGAATCGAATCAACAACTATCAGCAGATGTTTATAGTCTTCTTTTGACATGCTCACTTTCTCAAGTTCACTTGCTTTCTTAATCTGATATTTACGCAAGAGCGTTCTGAGCGGATCATCTAATTTCAGAATTTGCTGTGAGACCTCGCGGTTCCATCCTTGGTCTTCAGTGATAATCTCTATCCCCACCTCGACAATGCCATCACATGCGGCTTTGCGTTTTTCTTCCTCATTGTTTTTCAAAAAATCTACGATTTCGTTATGAAATTGTATTTGGTTCGATTTTCTTGCATAATTGCACGCAAATGAGCCGACAATTCCCGTTGCAGCGAGCATGCTTACCGCGTCGGGGGTGGATTGATTGAGCAAGTTTCCACGGGTTTGTGGATATTGTTTCAAAAGTCCCAATCCCACGGCGGCGACAAGAGTTTGTGCTGTCTTGGTAATAGGGTCATTTTTAAAGGTAAATTTTTTCTTTGATTCTTTGATTCTATTAACGCGGTCAAGCTTTTCTTGCACTTGTGCATGAAACTTCAATAATTCAACCACATCATCGCCATTTGGATCCTCAACGGTCATCGAGTCTGCAACTTTATTGCTGGCTTGTGTAACGAAACGTGTCACCGTATTTAAGCATTTTCCAAAAAGCTCGCGGTCTTCATCAGTGACTATCTGTCTATCATAATTACTGCCATAATGGGCAGATTGCAGCTCAAGTCGCGTTTTTTGTCCCTCTTTAAAGCCGGCAACGATATCTTCGGCCCCTTGATCCAATTGAAATGGCCGTAATAATTTTTTGCGCGCATAAAATAATGCGCCGCCAATACTTGCCGTTGCGGCTATCGTCGGGTAGAGCCATGGATGTGCAATAAATTGCTCTGAAACTTTATCAACTTTGTCGGAAAATACCATTTTTAAAGAATCTTCAATTGCAGATGCATATGATTTTAAGACTAAGGATGTTGCGAGCCCTGCGCCTGCAAAGGCTCCCGCACTAAGTGCTATTTCCCTACGTTTATATCGTTGAAACGCTGGTAATTGCTTGACCAGATCGGAAAGATCTTCAGCTTTTTCGCCGTGGATTATTGTCAGGCGATCCTTAATCTGTTGCTTGAGATCTGAAACTTCTGTGTTGCCATCTATTTCCGCCACGTCCATAGCAAAAGCTGGGCTCAAAAAGGCTAAACTACAAAAAAGCAGTGTACGCATGGTATATTCCTTTCATACATTTTTCCAATGGAGTAGAGAACTCCCGTTTCTTGTTGTATAATGGAATAATAGAAGGCAAAAAATCAATATTTCCCCGATTTTTAATAAAAAATTATGCATTCACTCTATCAACAACAGATCATGGATCATTACCATTTTCCCCGACACAAGGGCATCCTTGAGGGTGAAGGTTGCGTCTGCAGTCAGCAGGGCAACCCCTCATGTGGCGACCAGATAACAGTCTATCTCCATGTCAAAGACGATAAAGTGCACGATGCGAAATTTACCGGGACGGGCTGCATCTTAAGCCTTGCCGCCGCAGATATGCTTATCGAACATATCCAGGGCGCATCCATTGAAGACCTGAAAAAGATAACCCCAGATAGTATAAAAAAGATGATCGGCATAGAGGTCGGCCCCACACGTATAAAATGCATCTTATTGCCCCTACAAGCGGTGCAGAAACTGTATGCTTGATACCCTTGCCTGTGTACAATTAATCAAGCGGCATGCGGTAGCTCAACAATCGCTCTACGCGGTTCAGTTACAAGCAGCAAAAATTCTCTGGCAAAGGCTCCTGAGCGACCAGACTTTACAAGAGCGCGTGCAGCAGAAAATGCGTAATGTCTTTATGCTCCCCCTGGACACTCTTTTCCGGGCAACTCAAGAGATACATCGCTATAGCGTATGCGGTATTGACGGCTCGCAGATTTACCCGGATAGGCATGAAGGCTTTTCTGAGTATCTTATAAATATTGGCACGGCCCATTTTACGTATAGTGAATCTTCCCACGCCCAGCTACAAAACAGCCCCTATCTCTTTTCTGGAGTGCATCAAGGTGGCATGGTAACGCCTGAATTGGTAAATAGCCAACGGACAGAGTATGAGCTCATGCGAGCGGCTGAAGTAGCGGTGCAATCGTCAGAAACTTGTATTATGGTCGACGGCGCTTTAATGTTTTGGCACTTACAGACCCCGACTATGCAGGAGCTTTTTTTGCAAAAATACTTAGCGAGCTTAGCTTTGATTCAAAAAGCTCAGGCAGTTTATATGGGCTATATTAGTGCTTCCCATTCACGAGAAATTATTGCGCTCCTGCAAACCGCGTCTGAGATCTTGGGCGATCCCCAGACCTTTGACTATCTTGTTGATACCGATATTATGAACTTTTTTCTCAAGCCGGGGCAGTATACCCAGGTTTTTAAAACAAATTCTTTAATCTCTGCGCTTTATCCTGAGAGCTTGGAACCCTGTTTTTTGTATCTTAATGTGGGTGACGAAATTGCGCGCATTGAACTTCCGGCCTATTGTGCTTTTGATACAATCCTGCGCGAGCGGTGTATTCAAATTGTGCTCGACCAGAATAAAAAGGGTAATGGGTATCCGGTTGCGCTTTCTGAGGCGCATGAGCAGGCGGTGGTTAAGGCGGCTGACCGTGAATTTTTCTATACGCTTCTGCGCATGCAGAACCAGCAGACAAGTACTCTGTCATTAAAGTTATCTAAAAAACGCTCTGCAGCTGTGTAATGGATATCTTGTGTTCCCCAAATAGGCATCCTGAGTTTTTTGCGCCAGCAAAAAGTATCGAAGGAGCCGTATTTCTCACGATATTTTGGAATGCATGTAGCTGCTCAGTGTATGCCCGATCTTCGGGAGCAATTCTGGATAGCGCGTATTCATTTTATCTGCTATTAACCCGAGTGCTAATAGAGTACTCGTAAAACTCACCCATCGCAACCTGCTTATAGTTTTTTTGTTTTGAGTTAATTCTTCGGTTCGTGAACTGAGTAATTGGTCTTTTTTACTCATATCAGAGTTTTGATTTGCAATGAGTTGATCTTTTTGACTATATTGAGAAACAAGTATATCTGTTAAAGTGTTAAATAACTCAGGTTTTTCTTTTAATTCTTTTAAAAGAGCTCTTATGTTCGGCATTGATTTGGAGCTATCTTCCTGACCAAGAAGTGAATGGCACAAAAATAGCGTAACAATTAAAGAAATTTTTTTTATCTGCATGGTGACTTTCCAAAAGTAAAAAATATTTTTTTATTACTATAGAAAGTTGAAGCCTGAAATGCCAAGAGCGTAGATAAAATTAGGGATTTTTATTTGTTTTCAGGAGGGAGTTGCGTCGTAATCCAATTAGCAATAGTGGTGGTGGGGAATTGCCATTCTATTTCTTTGTCTCCGCCCGTCTGTTCCCATAAAACAAGCTTTTTCTTATCAACAAGACGCTCTTTTTGTGTAGCGATATCGATAAAGCTTCGCGGGCATATGACTTGTAAGGGCTGTTTTTTTAACTTTTTAATCTTTTCCAGAAAACTAGCTACATTTTTTTTGGTGTAAGGGTCATCTATAAGGGCGCTGATAAAGATAATGTACTTTTCCGGTGTTTGATCTAGCCTTTTTATCAGAGAGTTTTGAACAGCAGCGGGCAACAGATTGATATAAACTCTTCCGATCTCTTCTTTTAACGTCTTTATCTTAGTATCGGGTTCCGGGGCGAGCAATTTATCTAATGGGTGGGGAATTTGCTCTTGATAAATTGAATGCTCTATTGATTTATTAATCTGAGTAATATTTGCAGGTTTAGGCAGGTAATATTTATAAGTATCAGTAGTCAGAGTAAATATATTGAGCGTATTTATAGATGAGCTAAATAATGACTTTTTCATTATATTTCGGTACCCTTTTTTCCAAAGCGACTCGGAACGGTCAATTTCGTTAATAACATCCATAAAATATATTTTCCATAACTCGTTCTGCCCGAACCATCGATTGAAAATATCTAGTATCGGTAAAAGATCAGCCCATTTCTTGCCCTCATGTTTAAAGATTGTATTGCGCTGATCGGGGGTTAATTCAGGTATATCTGAAGTAAGTAATGGCTTGCACGTGCCATTTTCAAGGGCATTATCACCTATAAGTGTGTCGCAATTAAAAAGTTTAGCGATGTATGACCGGGCACTATCTTCTAGCGCATCTAAAACATCTGCATAAAGAACATTTTCTTTGAATGGGCTCAAGATATTATAAAGATTCATCTGCTCTGTAAGATTCAATTTTGAGATTACTTCTAGTCTGAGTTCATTGGGGAGCTGAGAAATTATTTTGTAGAAGCTTGATAGGTTTTGCAGCGCTTCCTGATCTGCTTGGTCAGCATGCGCAACCGCCAATGTTTCATGGGCCAGGGCGGCGGATTTTGCGAGATCTAGCTTTGTGGCCATATTCATGCCGAATGCGATTTGA
>Ga0182013_10000507_pt1 | contig 54089 bp, 46 predicted proteins | sample 612S2MmetaG_FD_120487 | JGI IMG/M metagenome (GOLD analysis project Ga0182013, IMG submission 120487) | Permafrost microbial communities from Stordalen Mire, Sweden - 612S2M metaG | ecosystem: Environmental > Terrestrial > Soil > Wetlands > Permafrost | place: Sweden: Stordalen | collected...
ACTCCAGGCACACTGTTCCCGTTCTCCCAGACCATCCTCGCTCGCGCCGCCAGATCCTCGGCACCTACGCAAGGACGTCACGGCCGCAGCAATCCGGCCACATGACCACGTAGAACACCCCCGTCAGCTCAGCAAGGCCCAGGGCTCAGTTCAGGCATAGGCTCGGCACTGGCCGATGCTGAACAAATATGGCATAATTTTGTCCAGCAGGCAGGAGGTGACGAGGTGTCGGTCGCTAGTGAGTACGACCACGCCGAGCAGGTTGTCGCCGACGTCGTACTGCTGCACGACATGGCCGCGGGCAGACTAGACGAGCAGCGGGTCCGGGAAGCCGCCCGCGTCCTGCTGGAGCACCGGCGGCACGAGCTACCCAGCGTGTCGGTTGCAGTGGCGGCCCGCTTGCTCGAGGTGTCCCGCACGACTGTCGAGGCGTGGCGGCAGGCAGGCGTCCTGAACCCGGCCCCGGCGCAGCGGCGACGCCACGAGGTCACCATCGATAGCCTGGTCCGGGTGCATGCCCTGCTTGGGGAACTCCGGCAGCTCGGGAAAGACCGTGAGCTGCGGGATTACGTCTGGTGGTCCGCTCAGGACACTGCCGACTACGCCGATGGCCAGCTCGTCGAGGCGCTGCGCCAGCTGCGCGCGGCGGAACTCGGCGAAGAGTACGTGCCTTCGGATGAAGATCTGGAATGGGCGCGCCGCGAGCTCGGCGATCAGGCCGCAGAGGAGCCACGCTGACTGTCTCGACCGTCCCGACAAAGCTGGCTCGTCAGCAGATCGCGGCCCTGCGCGGCAAGGCCAAGGCCTCGTTCCTCTTAGCGGTCGAGGACATACGCCGCCGCGGATGCGCGGCGGCAGGTGTCCGGCTGGCCGGAGAAGCCCTGTCGGGGATCTGCAGGCTTGACCTGTACGGCACATGGCGCCTGCTGACTGTCTTCGAAGCGCCAGACCGGTGCGTGCTGCTGCTCGTGGCCGAGCACACGCGATCGGCCAACCCCTATCGCCTGCTGTACGCAGCGCTCGGCGTCGACGAGCCCAAGGAACCTCGGGACAAGCCATCATGCTGCGACGCCGAAGGACGGCCACCCATCGACCCCGCCCTTGTCGAACGATTCGAGCGCGGCCTGCGAGATCTTGGCCGCGTGCTGCCCGCCGGTGCCGGGTCGCCCTTTCGCCGACGCCGCTAAATCCCCGCTCGCCCCGCCACACGGGAGGTCATATGTCCTGAGGGACGGCCCTCAGGACATATGGGACGGCTGAGACTCGGTGGAGACGTCCCGGACGTCCAGTCGCGGTCCTGTCGCGTAGTAACCGGGTCCTGACACTCCGGCGCATGCTGCATGCACGATTCCAGCCCATCCAGGGGCACGAATCGCGCCGAGTGGAGGAATCCCATGAGCCATCCCATTCTCGCCGCCGCACTCGCCGAGGACCGACGCCGCTGGTGTCCTTGCGGGGCGGCAGCTCGGCAGCGCTATGGACTGTGCCGTACGTGCCGAGACGTTGCTGTCTGGCGTCACGAGACCGAGCAGACGAGGCACCATGGCGCCGCTAACTGGACACAAGCTGGAGCCCTGAAAGACCGGCTCCTCGCGCTGATGACGTCGCTACTTCGAATCATCAGCAAGGGAGCGGAGAGCTGATGCTTGCGGCACTGATCTTGGTTGTCTCTGCGGTTGTCGTGCTGGTCCTGATCCTGCTGGCGATCGTTGTGGTCGCTATCCGGCAAGAACCGCGTGACGTGGAGATGAGCCACGTGGCACCGAGCCTTATTGCCGTCATGGTCCGGCGGCTGCTCGGGGTCTACCTGCGTAGGCCTACTCCCCCAGCAGACAGCATCAGGGAGTGGCCAACCACCGCAGGGACCGAGATGACGGCCCGTCCGCCAGGCGGAAGGAGGTGAGAAGCCACTGCAGGCATACACCGTCGAGCAAGTAGCGAAGATGCTGCACGTCGGCCGCGACAAGGTCTACTACCTGATCCGGACCGGCCAGTTGCGCAGCCTCAAGATCGGCAAGCTGCGCCGAATTACCGAACAGCAGCTCGCCGAGTTCATCGCGTCCCTCAATGACGCCGCCTGAACCTCGCCGACCAACTAGGGACGTCTAGGGACTTCTTGAGCTAGTGTAGGTAATGAGCAGGTCAAGCGGAAGGAGCAAGCCCATGGTTCGGCCACAAGCCCCGGAGCCCAGGAGACGCCGTGAACGGGGAGACGACGGCATCTCCTGGGACAGGGTCAACAAGTGCTACGTCGGCACCATCTCGCTCGGCTACGACGATGCAGGCAAGCGCCTTCGGCGGACTGCGCGTGGCAAAACCAAGCAGGCAGTTAAGGACAAGCTCGACAAGCTGCACGAGGAGATCAAGGCCGGTATCGAAACGCCGGCTACATACACCGTCAGGCAGTGCGTCGCGGACTGGCTCGACTCGCTCGAACTCGATCCGCACACCATGGCCACCTATCGAGGCCAGGCCGAGAAGTGGATCTACCCGAAGATCGGCAGGACAAAGCTCAAGGACTTCAAGGCCACCGACGCCGATCGGTTCTTCCGGGACGCTGCCAAGGTGCTCAGCAAGGCATCGCTGGTGAAGATCAAGAGCACGCTAATCAGGTCGATCCGCCGAGCGCAGAAGTACGACCTCATCGGCAGGAACGTCGCCGAGCTGGTCGACCTGCCCAAGGGCCAGCCAGGACACCCGTCGCGGGCCATGACTGAGCAGCAGGCCGACCAAGTACTCAGGACCGCGGGCGGCCAGCCGGCCGGCTTCGTCAAGGTCGTGAAGGTGAGCCAAGGCCAGTACGCGGCGACCCACGCGGCCACTAAGACCGGCGAGCTAGCGTGCGGCACCTGGACGCGCCTGGGCGCTCCCGTCATGAAGATCAGCGCCGATCTCGCCACGACCACCTGCCGGTTCTGCCGAGCGGAACTTGGTCTCGACGCCGACGCGGACGAGAGCCGCAGGCTGGAAGCGCTGTTCGTGCTGTCGATCACGCTCGGCCTGCGCCCAGGCGAACTGCGCAAGCTCGCCTGGGACCACGTCGACCTTGACAACCGAGTCATCCACGTCTGGCAGTCCGCAAGCCGGACCGGCGACGTCAAGACTCCGAAGTCGAAGCGCTCGCTCGAGCTCCCCAAGCGCGCTGTCACCGCGCTCCGGGCGCACAAGAAGCGCCAGGCCGCCGAGCGGCTGGCCGCTGGCGCCGCATGGCAGGACAACAACCTCGTTTTCTGCCACGAAGACGGCCGGATGTACACCAGCGACGCGCTCAACTGGCGATTCGGCAAGATGACCAAGCGGGCCGGCATCGGCCACTGGCACGCCCATGAAGGAAGGCACACCGCGGTCTCGATCATGAGCAGCAACGGCGTCCCGCTCCAGGAGATCAGCGACACCGTGGGCCACAAGTCCACCCACGTCACCGAGACCGTCTACCGGCACGTGATCGTCCCTGCCATCCGCGGCGGGGCGACCGTCATGGACAGCGTCTTCGGCGACGCTGATGATACCGACAGCCGAGGCGGTTTGCCTGGGAAGAACGCCGCCGTCAATTCTCCGTAGCTGGGCGATGAGTAAGTGCCGGTAGCTAAATGCTCAAGGAAATATCGCAGTCTTAATAACACGCGAAGAGCAACCCGTCGACGAGGGGATTCGGCAGCCATACGGAAAGCCTTGGCTGCGACTCTCACGGCAGGAACCCTTAGCGGTTTGCCAGACGCCATGTCACGCAGAGTCTTCTCCCGAAGAACCGGCCACAGCTCTTCAGCAAGCTCAGTTTTGTGAAACTTAGCACAGGTCGGCCATCCTTTGCAGATTATTTCCACATTTGGGCTCCTGCGTATATTCGGATTCGTTTTCTTGATAGTTCGTTCAGACTCCAACGCGTTGACCAAATCGCGTTGCGTTATACCTGCCGGAACCGTGCTGCATCGAATGATGGCTTTAGCGAGTTCGGTGTTGGTGAAGTTGGCAAACTCCCACGGGACCGTTCCCCAGGTCACGACATCCACGAGAGATCGCAGCTGGCTCAGCGAGGTCTTCGACCGCGTGCCGACAGGCAAAGATCCGTGAAGACGTGAAACGAGCTTGTCGCGCTCTTTTCGCGGACCGTTCCTACCAGCGTACTTACCCTCCGGATCGACTGCCACAAGGATCCTGGTCGGTGGCCTAACGAGGCGAACCATGTTGTTACCCATGTCGTCGCCAAGTCTGGGACCAGCTTCGTGCCGGACAAGAAGATCGAGGTCACGAGTGACGGTCTCCATGTTTACCGGTTCGATGAGCGTGGGCGGCACCGGCTTCCCGTAAAACTCGGCCAGGACGCGCGGCATCAGAAGCATCTCAGTGTCACCCTCTAGGACTAGCAGGACGGCCGGTCTCGGAGACAGCCCTCGACTAGCCAATATGTCCTCTAGTTGTTCCGGTTCGGCCTGAAGCCGGTCATCGATCGCCGCCTCGTACATCCTGCCTTTACGAGGAGGCCGCATAGAGAGGTCGGTGCGGCCGAGGTCATCCAGCGCGCGCAGTATAATCTCGGCAGCAATCCGGTAATCCATGGCCTGGAGCGCATCCCTGCGGAGGCCTACCCAGGTGCTGGGATGCGCTTGGCGGATCAGCTCGTAAAACTCTCCAAGCGGATCGATAAATTTAGCCTGGCTAAGCAATGCTTCAGCTGTCGCAGCGAGGTTTTCCGGCTTAAAACCGAAAATCTCCAAGCGGGAGGCAATATCGAATATCGGATCTTCTTTCTCCCATTCCGACGCGTGAGAGGCGGTCAATGTAATTCTAGGTAGATAGTGCATATCAAGTGCACTCAAGAGGATAGCCAGCTGTCGGCCCCCATCCAAAACCGCAATCTCATCACGTGTGAGCTTCCCAAGGTTGAACTTCACCCTGCCATCCGCGACTCTGCTGCCCGACATACTCCTGACCAATTGATCAATTTTCCTCAGGACCAGGAGCTGGTACGGGCTATAGAAGACGGACGGGTATCGGTGGACGCCATACTGTGTCCGCAATGGAAGCCCCCCATCCCACGGACGAAACGGAGCCGTCGCGGGATCGACCAAAAGTCCGTGAGCGGCGGCAGTGGTGATCAGCGCGATCGGCGAGCGGTATTGGCCATAACCGTCCACGGCGCTCGCGGCAACCGGTACAGTCATCGACGACTTCGGCGGTCGCTGCGTGATACGCAGCAAAGGGATAAGCGCTCGTCGGCGGTGCAGTTCGAGGAGATGCTCAATGCGGAGGTTCACACCCCGCTCGTCTGCGCGCTTCGTGAACTCCTCTGGCGTCAGGAGCGAGTTTTGTGTGAACGCCAGAGGGAGGCCGAGCAGCTGGCGAGGCGCCACGGGATGTACGAGTGCCTGTCCCCACGGCATGGGCAACGACATGCGCCACGTCCACCGCACAACCTTGGCCAAGGATCCGCTCCTGCGCGAGCGCCGCAGCGCGAACGCGCGTCGTAGTCACTTGGTTAGTCACTTGATCATGACTAGCGATTTCGAATTATCGCTCTGATCTGGAGCCCCGTTACGGAATCGAACCGTAGACCTTCTCCTTACCATGGAGACGCTCTGCCGACTGAGCTAACGGGGCCTATCTTTACTTGTCCGACCTGCGGTTTCGCGGTCTCCCTGCGGGCTCGCAGGTCGTGCACAGCGCTGGTGGTGTGCACGATCCGGCCTTGGTCGAGGGCCGGATCACGTACCAACGCAGGAGAGCTTACCGTACTCCTGCGCTGGCGGAGACAGCATCTCGGGGCGCCTGGCATGTCATGCCGGACCATCCGGCAGCGGCCTGCTTGGTGGTGAACAAAGCTGATGTCCGCGGTCGCGACCGCACCGCGCTGCCGTAGCTGAGCTACCAGCGCCTGGCCCTGGCTAGCTTGCCGCTACCGACGCGACGGCCCGGGAAGCGACCTGGGCGGGCTGGCCGGAGGACGCCGACCCGATCGCCTCCTTGACGGCGGACGGTAGCCGGCCCGGCGCATTTGCGTGTAATGCGGACGAAAGCCATATCGGCTGGCTGTTGATGCGGCACCATGTGAACCGACATCCGAGAGCGCACTCTTGACACGCGGTGGCCGGGGCGGGCCGGGCACCGCGCGCATCCCGGTGCTGAGGGCGCATATCACATGCTGAGAGGGTGCGATGGGCCAGCCCGCTCCAGCCGGTAAGAGTCCGGCTACGTGGAGTGTTGTCGCGGTCCTGCTCGCGGTGGCGATCCTGGGGACGCTGTGGGTTCCCATCTACGCGCGGTCCATGCCGGAGCTCGGTCCGTTCCCCTTCTTCTACTGGTACCAGCTGATCTGGGTCCCCACCACCGCCATCCTGCTCTGGATCTGCTACCTGCTGCTGAGGACGAAACGGCCATGAACCACCTCAATGCGGTCACGTTCGTCATCGTCCTGGCCTCGTTCGGAATCGTCACCTTGATCGGCTTCGCCGCGGCGCGGTGGCGCCCGGCCGAGGACCCGATGCAGCTGAACGAGTGGGGCCTGGCCGGCCGGGGGTTCGGCACCTTTGTCAGCTGGTTCCTGCTCGGCGGCGACATCTACACCGCTTATACCTTTATCGCCGTGCCAGCGCTGGTGTACGCCACCGGCGCGGCCGGGTTCTACGCGCTGGCATACACGATCATGGTCTTCCCGATCGTGTTCATCTTCGCGCCGCGGCTCTGGTCGGTCGCGCGCGCCCGCGGCTACGTCACGCCCGGCGAGTTCGTCCGCGGCCGGCACGGCTCGCAGGGCCTCGGGCTCGCGGTGGCGGTGACCGGGATCCTGGCCACCATGCCCTACATCGCGCTGCAGCTGGTCGGCATCGAATCGGTGCTGACCGTGGTCGGCATCGGCAGCACCACGGGCAACGCCCTGATCAGGGACCTGCCGCTGATCATCGCCTTCGGCGTCGTGGCCGCGTACACCTACCTGGCCGGGTTGCGCGCGCCGGCCCTGATCGCGTTCGTCAAGGACATCCTCATTTACCTGACGGTCATCGTCGCGATCCTTTACATCCCCGGCCGGCTCGGCGGCTGGGGGCACATCTTCAGCGCCGCCTCGACGCATCTGAAAACGGTCAACCCGGCCACCGGCAAACCGTTCGGCAGCATCGTCGTGCTGCCGGCCGGGGAATGGGCCTACGCCACCCTGGCGCTCGGCTCCGCGCTGGCCCTGTTCGTGTACCCGCATGCGACCACCGGAGTGTTCGCCGCCAAGCGGCGCGACGTGATCAGGCGGAGCGCGGCCATGCTGCCTGCCTACTCCCTGGTGCTCGGCCTGATCGCGCTGTTCGGCTATATGGCGCGGGCGGTCCCGGCGGTGAACGCCGGCGTCAAGGCCAGCGGCGGCAACGCCCAGCTGTCCGTGCCACTGCTGTTCGCGCACATGTTCCCCAGCTGGTTCGCGGGCATCGCCGACTCGGCCATCGTCATCGGCGCGCTCGTCCCCGCGGCCGTCATGTCGATCGCCGCGGCCAACCTGTTCACCCGCACCATCTACAAGGAGCTGTTCCGGCCCAACGCCACCTCGGCCGAAGAGACCCGGGTGGCGCGGATAGCGTCGCTGCTGATGAAGGTCGGCGCGCTGGGCTTCGCGCTCGAGCTGAACAAGACGTTCTCGATCAACTTGCAGCTGCTCGGCGGGATCTGGATCCTGCAGACGTTCCCGGCCATCGTCATCGGCCTGTACACCCGCTGGTTCCACCGCATCGCGCTGATCATCGGCTGGGCCGCGGGCATGACCTACGGCACCGTCCAGGCCTACCGGACACCCGGCGGCGGCCAGGCCCACTTCGGTGCCTCGGTGGCCCCGGTGTTCGGGCACATCACCTACATCGCGATCGCCGCGCTCATCCTCAACCTGGTCGTCTCGACTCTGCTCACCCTCGTCTTCCGGAAAACCGGGCTGCAAGACGGGTACGACGAGACCCGGCCCGCCGACTACCTCGCTGACCCGGTGCCCGCCCCGGCCGCCGCCCGGCCCAGGCCGCTGGCCACTCCGCCCGCCCCGATCCCCGGCTAGCGGTCCGGGCCAGCCGGCCCGGCCCCCGGCACGCGGGCTTCGATGGTGGTACCGCGGCCTGGAGCGGAGCGCACGTCGAGGTGGCCGCCGACCAGCTCGGCCCGCTCGGCCATGCCGCTCAGGCCGAACCCGCCGTGATCGCCGGAAGCCTCCGGGTCGAAGCCCGCGCCGTCGTCGGCGACCTGCAGGGACACCAGGCCCGGGTCGCAGCGGAGCACGATGCTGGCCGCCGCGGCGCCCGAGTGCTTGACCACGTTCTGCAGCGCTTCCTGCGCGATCCGGTACAGCGCGATCTCCACGTGCTCGGGCAGGTCGCACTCGTCCGCGTCGACCGTCACCTGCACGGCGTGCACACCGCGGGCCAAGCTGGCCAGCCCGTCGGCCAGCCCGAGGTCGTCGAGCACCGGCGGGCGCAGCCCGGAGATCGCGGCGCGGGCCTCGTTCAGGGTGAGGTCGATCATCCGCCGGGCCAGCACCAGCTGCTCGCCGGTGAACTCCGGCGCGTCCCACAGCGCGTCGGCCGCCGCGTCCAGGTGATACGACAAGCTGATCAGCCGCTGCGAGATCCCGTCGTGGATATCCCCCGCCAGCCGCCGCCGCTCCGCTTCCTGCGCGGCGATCACCCGCTCGGCGAACCGTTCGTGCGCGTGCTCGCGCGCGGCCAGACGGCGGTGCAGCCTGGCCTGATGGACCGCCCCCGCGACCAGGGAACCAATCGTGGTCAGGAGCACCACGTCTCGTTCGGAAAAAATGCGGCGAGAACGGGTGTGCACGGTCAGCACACCCACCAGCCCGGACGGGCGGCTGGCCATCGGCACCGACGCCATCGAGGTGAACTCCTCGCCGCGCAGCTCGGGAAAATACCGGTACCTGGGGTCGTTCTCCTTCCCCTCGACGATCGTCACCGGCTCGCGGTTGCGGGCCACCCAGCCGCTGATCCCCTCGCCGACAAGCAGCCGGACGCGGCCGACCGCGGCGTCGCACGGCGGGGTGGCCCCGGCTAGGGTGAGCGCGCCGCCGCTGTCGTCAAGGACGTGCACGAAACACACGTCGGCCGGGGTCGCCGCGACGATCAGGGCGGCGATCCTGGCGGCCAGCGGAGCCAGCTCCAGGCCCGCGGAAATCGCCTCCACCACGCCGGAAAGCAGGGCGTTCTCGTCTCGGGAGTCGGGCAGGCCGAGGCCGGTGCGCGGGGTCGGCGGGATCAATGGAAGATGCCTTCGCGCAGCGCTACGGTGACCGCGCCGGCCCGGTCGCCGACCTCCAGCTTGCGGTAGATCGAGCGCAGGTGAGTCTTGATCGTCTCCTCGCCGACGACGAGCCTGCCCGCGATCGCCCGGTTGGACAAGCCCGCCACGGTCAGCGCCAGGACCTCGCTCTCCCGTTGGGTGAGCCCGAGGCCGACCCCCGGCCAGAACTCGCCGCCCTGCAGCCGCGCGGCGGAGGTGACCGCCCGCCCGGCCAGGGCCGCGTCGATGGCGGTCTCGCCGTCCGCCACCCGCTCCAGGTGCCGGACCAGGTCCTCGCCGGTGATCTGCTTCAGCAGGTACCCCTTCGCGCCCACCCGCATGGCCTGGAACAGGTACTGCTCGTCGTCGTAGGCGCTGAGCAGGACCACCTTCGCCGCCGGGTCGCGCTCGACGAGCTTGCGGCACAGGTCGAGACCGCTCGTCCCCTTCAACCGCACATCACACAGAACGATGTCCGGTTTCAGCGCCGCCGTCAGCTGCAGCGCTTCGCCGGCGTCCAGCGCCTGGCCGACCACCCGGACCCGGCCGAGGAACCGGCCGAGAATGGTCGAGAGCCCTTGCAGCACCATCTCGTGGTCATCGACAAGCACGATGCGCAGCGGGCTCATGGACACATCCAGACGTTGGGATATCCCCAGCATGTACCCCCCGCGCGGGGGAGGCTACCGCCGGGGATGATCGTGTCCGGACCGATCTCGGCGGCATCGACAACCACTAGGTTAGGCCTGCCCAGGGGCCGGCTCGGCGTAAGCCTGGGCGACCGTGGCCCGGTCGAAGACCCGCCAGGTGGCCGCCGACACGACGATCGCGACCGCGAAACCGATCCAGTAGGGCGCGGTGATGCCGAAGCCCGACGCGACGACGCCGCCGAGCAGGGCCCCCGCGCAGTTCCCGCCGGCCGCCACGAACAGGCCGGTGCTGCCGACCCGGCCGAGCATCTCAGGCGGTGTCAGCCGCTGCCGCAGCGACGCCCCGACGATGGTCCACAGCGCGCCGTGCACGCCAAAGGCGAACAACGCGAAGCCGATGAAATACGCGTTACGCGAGGTGGCCAGGGCGAGATGCATCCCCGCCTCGATCAGCAGGCCGATCCGGATCGTCCAGGTCGCGGTGACCCACCCGATGAGCCGGTCGCCGATGACCGAACCGAGGATGCCGCCCGCCGCCATGCAGGTGAACAGCAGCCCGTAGCCGACCGAACCGAGCCCGAGGCGCTCCCTGGCCAGCAGCACAAGCACTGCGGTGGCCGCGGTGAGGGTCACGTTCAGCAGCCCGATCAAGATCGCCATCGTGCGGAGCAGGCGCTGGCCCATCAGCCAGCGGAACCCTTCGGCGATCTCCGCCCGGACCGAGCCAAGCCCGCGTGCTTCGCTTCTTCCTGGCGTGGACGCCGGCGGCGGTGACGACCGGTACCTCCCGGCGATCAGGCCGATGAGGACGGCGCTGGCCACGTACGTGCCCGCGTTCACGAAGAACGGGATGCTCGCCGCCGCCGCGAACAAAAAGCCCGCCAGCGGGCCCGCGAGCATCCCCTGCATGAGCGTGTCGCCGCCGACCAGCCAGCCGTTCGCCCGCTCCAGGCGGTCCCGGGGCACCACCGCCGGGATCATCGCCTGGCTCGCCGAGCGGAACACGATCTCACCCGTGTTGACGACGAACGCCACCGCGTACAGCAGCGCCACGCTCCCGTGCCTGGTCAGGATGGCCGTGGCCAGGACGAGCATGGCGGCGACCCGGGCCCAGTCGATCATCACCATCAGGCGGCGCCGGTCCACCCGGTCGACCAGGACGCCGCCGGGCAACGCGAACAGCAGCCACGGCAGCCAGGCCGCCGCGGTGGCGCCGGACACGATCAGCGGGTTGGTGGTCCGCGAGGCCACGTACAGCGGCGCCGCGATAACGGCCAGCCCGCTGCCCAGCGCCGACGTCGTGCTCGCGGCCCACAGCTTGGCGAACCGTGCGCCGAGACCGACCCCCTCGTCCCCGACCCCGTTATCGGCCATGCCGTCCGAAGCTACCAAAGGCAACGGGCCGGGGCCAGGCGCTTTACCGCGCGGATGGGCTAGCTGGTGAAGACGCGGCTGGCCAGGAAGTCGGCGGGTTCCAGGCGCATCAGGTCGTCCTTGCTGCTTGGCGTGGAACCGCCGGCGGCCAGCAGCCGGTTCGCGTGGCGCAGGCGGGCGCGCTCCAGGGCGTTGCGGACGCTGCGGGCGTTGGCGAACCGGGGCTGGGTCATCCGGCGGGCCAGGTAGTCGCGGAACGTCTGCTGCGCTTCATCCGACAGGCGGTAGCGCCGCTCGGTCAGCATCAGCTCGCCGATGGCCACCAGCTCGTCCAGCGAGTAGTCGGGGAAATCCAGGTGGTGGGCGATCCGCGAGCTCATGCCGGGGTTGGAGGCGAAAAAGGTGTCCATCCGGTCGGCGTAGCCGGCCATGATGACGACCAGGTCGTCCCGGTAGTTCTCCATGTACTGGAGCAGGAGCTCGATGGCTTCCTGGCCGTAGTCCCTTTCGTTTTCCGGCCGGTACAGGTAGTAGGCCTCGTCGATGAACAGCACGCCGCCCATGGCCCGGTTGAGCACGTCCTTGGTCTTCGGCGCGGTGTGCCCGATGTACTGGCCGACGAGGTCGTCCCGGGTCACCGTGACCAGGTGGCCGCGTCGCAGGTAGCCCATCCGGTGCAAGAGCGTGGCCATCCGCAGCGCCACCGTGGTCTTGCCTGTGCCCGGGTTGCCGGTGAAGCTCATGTGCAGGCTCGGCGGCCCAGCCGCCAGCCCGAACCGGGCGCGCACCCGGTCGATCAGGAGCAGCGCGGCGATCTCGCTGATCCTGTCCTTGACCGGCCGCAGCCCGACGAGATCCCGGTCAAGCGCCTCGATGATCTCGTCGACTCCAGCCGAGGTCCGCATCGCCGTCAAGTCGACGGTCACGTCGTCGGCGAGCAGTTCCGGTACGGCGGGTGCCTGGCCGCCGTCAGCGGCGGCAGGCCGGTCCCTGGCCGGCAGCGCGAAGGGCGGCCGAGGGGCCGGCTCACTCATTGCGGGCCGTACCGGTGGCCGGCCGGGCGGTCCAGCGCGTAGGAGTGGGTGGTGTAGCGGATGTTGCGGCCGGCGCCCTCCTGCCGGTCCAGCCGGAAGCCGGGCTCGTGGGGTGGCCGGTTGACCAGGAACGACAGGGCGACCGTCTGCCGGCCCCGGTGCGCGTCGTAGGCGCTGACCTTGATGTACCTGTCCGGGTAGGCCTGGCGGCACTCGTTGATCTCGCGCAGCGCGCCCGCCGGGTCCGCCAGGCCGAACATCGGCAGTCCCCACATGTCCCAGTAGTTGTTGCGCGGGTGCGGGTCGTCGGTGAACTCGACCGACAGCGCCCAGCCCTGGCCGATCGCGTAGTCGAGCTGGCTGGTGATCTCGGCGTCGGTGAGGTCGGGCAGGTAGGAGAACGTCCCCTGGGTTATCCGCATCTCAGGCTCCCGCTGATGTGGGTGTCGGTAGCACGTCGGGGGTGTCGGTGGACTCGAAGTCGAAGCTCACGTCACCCCAGGTGGACAGGGCCATCTCGAGCTCAGGGCTGCGCTTGGCCGCCGCCCGCAAGATGTCCGGGCCCTCGGCCAGCAGGTTGCGGCCCTCGTTGCGGGCCTTGACCATCACCTCGAGCGCCACCCGGTTCGCGGTCGCGCCCGCCGCGATGCCCATCGGGTGCCCGATCGTGCCCCCGCCGAACTGCAGGATCACGTCCTCGCCCAGGTGGTGCAGCAGCAGGTGCATCTGGCCGGCGTGGATACCGCCCGAGGCCACCGGCATGACCCCCGGCATCGACGCCCAGTCCTGCTCGAAGTACAAGCCCTTGCGCGGGTCGGGCTCCGCCTTGTCGCAGCGCAGGACGTCGTAGTAGCCGGCCACCATGTCCGGGTCCCCCTCCAGCTTGCCCACCACCGTGCCGGCGTGGATGTGGTCGACGCCGGCCATCCGCATCCATTTGGCGATGACGCGGAAGCTGACGCCGTGGTTCTTCTGCCGGGTGTACGTGCCGTGACCGGCCCGGTGCAGGTGCAGCAGCACCCCGTTCCGCCTGGCCCACTTGGCCATCGACTGGATGGCGGTGTAGCCGACCGTCAGGTCGATCATGACCACGAGGCTGCCGAGCTCGGCCGCGAAATCGGCCCGCTCGTACATGTCTTCCATCGTCGCCGCGGTGACGTTCAGGTAGTGGCCCTTGATCTCACCGGTATCGGCCTGGGCCCGGTTGACCGCCTCCATGCTGTGACCGAACCGGTCCCGCCAGCGCATGAACGGCTGGCTGTTGATGTTCTCGTCATCCTTGGTGAAGTCAAGGCCGCCGCGGAGGGCCTCGTACACCACCCGGCCGTAGTTCTTCGCCGACAGCCCCAGCTTGGGCTTCACCGTGGCCCCGAGCAGCGGCCGGCCGTACTTGTTCAGGTACTCGCGCTCCATCACGATGCCGTGCGCCGGGCCCTGGAAGGTCTTGACGTAGTGCGGCGGGATGCGCATGTCCTCCAGCCGCAGCGCCTTCAGCGCCTTGAACCCGAACACGTTACCGATGATCGAGGAGGTCAGGTTGGCGACCGAGCCTTCTTCGAACAGGTCGATGTCGTAGGCGATGCGGGCGATGTACTGGTTCTCCTGGCCAGGCACCGGCTCGACGCTGTAGCACTTGGCCTGGTAGTGCTCATAGTCGGTGAGCCGGTCGGTCCACACCACCGTCCAGGTCGCCGTCGACGACTCGCCCGCGACCGCGGCCCCGGCTTCCTCCGGCGGCACTCCCGGCTGCGGGGTGATGCGGAAGGCGGCCAGGACATCAGACGCTTTCGGCACGTAGTCGGGCTGCCAGTAGCCCATTTCCGCGTAGTGCAGTACCCCCGCGCTCCAGCGTTCCGTCACCCTCGGCTCCGATCGTCGGCGTTGCTTCTGTACCGATGATGCGCTGTCGAGGGTTAGTATTTCAATCAAGTGTTTAGCTCGATAATTGATCAAAAGGTTAACTATTGCTGTATCGGGCCGCGCGGCCGCCGCCATCCCTCGCGGGCCAGCAGGTGCTCGACGAGCAGCGTGGTGGCGCCGGCCGGGCGTTCGTGCGTCACCGCGTGCCACGGACGCCGCAGCGGGGTCCCCGGCACGGCGACCTCGACGAGGGCCCCGTCGTCCAGTTGACGGGTCACCGCATCCCTGGACACCAGGGTGGCGCCGAGCCCGGCCGCCGCGCAGGCCACCACGGCACCGCCCGAGCCGAGCGTGAGCCTGGGCGGATCCGCGTCCAGGCTGGCCAGCAGCGCCTCGCCAGTCACCCGGGTGCCGGAACCCGCCTCCCGCTGCAGCCACCTGGTCCGGCTCGCATCGAATTCGGCCGCCACCACCGGCGCGGCCACCACCACCAGCAGGTTCGGGCGGCTGGCCCGGATCACGGCGTCGCCGACGTGCCGTGGTGGCCGGCCGCCGATGACCAGGTCGGCCTCGTGCGCGCTGAACAGGCTCCACTGCCGTTCGCTGCTGCCTACCTCGAGCCCGATGTCGACGGCGGGGTGACAGGCGAGAAACGAGGCGAGCATGGCGGGCAGCAGGTACTCCCCCGCGGTGCTGACCGCGGCCACCCGGACCCGGCCCCGCTCCGGATCACGGTCGGCCCGCGCGGCGGCCAGACCCTCCTCGTGCAGCCCGAGGATGGCCCGGGCGTAGCGCGAATACGCGTGCCCGGCCACGGTCAGGCGCAAGCCCCGGCCATCGCGCTCGACCAGCGGCACCCGTACCTCGCGGGCCAGCGCGGACAACGCCGAGGACACGGCCGACTCGGTGACGGTCAAGCGGCGGGCGGCCTGCCGGACCGATCCGGTGTCCGCCACGGTCACCAGCGCCCGCAACCGCGCCACCGTTGTCATACGGACCCTCCATAACTGACCTATTACTTGATTTATGTGACGGATGTCCAACATTACGCATGAGTGTTGATACCTGCGGTGAGGTAATGTCAATTCGGTGGCCGGACGCGGAACCGATCCGCGGCCGGGCGCGTCCCATCCCATGGCCGAGGCGCCGGAACCCGCTCAGGCGGCTCGGCCGCCAAAACAAGCGTGATCTCAGGACGAGGACATGCATAAGTGACGCGTCGGCCGGATATGAGTAGTCAGGACCCATCCGTTACCTAGGTGCCTCCGAATCACCAAGAGCGCAGTTAACAGGACGAGTAGCGCAGACAGGGCAAGGTATATGCGTTTCGCGCAAGTACGGGCAACGATGCTCAGCTCGCTGGGCGGCGGTTTGCTGATCTCGGGCGCGCTCGCGGCCTGGCCCGCGAGCGCCCAGGCCGCGTCGGCCCAGGACACCAGCACCACCTGCCAGCCGCTGCCGGCCGCGAGCTCGCCGTCGCCGTCCCCGTCGTCATCACCGTCGCCTTCGCCCAGCGCCTCGTCGCCTTCGCCCAGCGCCTCGTCGCCTTCGCCTAGCGCCTCGTCTACGGCGAGCGCGTCTGCGTCGGCACCGACGTCACCGGCCAGTCCGACCAACAGCACGCTCAGCCCCTCCACGTCGGGGTCGCCGTCCGGATCGGGCTCACCCTCGGCGACAGTTTCCGCCACGCTCAGCGCCTACGTCACAGCCAGCCCGAGCGCGACCGCGGCCCAGGCCGAGCTTTGCGTCAGCGTCCAAACGGCGCAGGCCAGCGTCCAGCGCGGGCACGATGCCGCGTTCGTCGTCACGGTTTCGGCCAGGAACGGCTCGGCGGCCGGCGTATCGGTGACGCTGAATTCCACGCCGTCGAGCCAGCCGCCCGCGTTCACCAGCGGCTGCGCCCAGGGGGGCAGCGCGGCGGCGTGCGCGGTCGGCACGGTGACCGACACCAAGGCGGTCAGCCTGGACGCCCAGATACCGGTGGCGGCCGGCGCCACCTCGGTCAGTTCGGTGACGCTCACGGCCACCGCCGGCATGACCACCACGGCGACGTGGACGCCGCCTGCGGCGCAGGAGACCGTCGCGGTCACCGCGACCCCAGCCGCATCCGCTACTACGTCGTCCGGGAGCACGACGGCAGGGAGCACGACGGCAGGCAGCACGACGGCAGGCAGCACGACGGTGCCGCTCGGCCCGCTCCCGGACCTGAACGGCGCCGCCAGCTCGCTCATCGGGTCCAGCTCGCTCATCGGGGCGGGCAACGCGTCCGGCCTGTTCCCCGCGATCAGCCCGGCCGCCACCGCCAGCCCGTCCCCGTCCGCCGGGGTGCGCGCCGCCGGAAACAGGCGGAACGCCGGATCAGTCGCTTATTCCTCGACCATCGCGCCCGTGCTCACCGCTCAGGTCGCCGGGCTCATCGTGCTCGCGCTCGCGCTCCTGCTCACCGTGACTCGGCTGTCGGTGCGCAAGAGAGGCCGCGCTCCGAAGCAAGGCCGCTGATAGTTAGTTCTTGACCACCATCTCGACGGCCGGGCGGACGGTGAGCATCTCCTTGGCCAAGGCCGGGGCGTTCATCGTGGGCGAGACGATCTCGCCGAAGCTGTCGTTGTCGAACCAGGCGCACATGGACACGCTGTTCGCCGTGCCGCCCTCTTCGACGCAGGCGGCCTTACCGCCCAGCGCACCCGCGCTGACCACCTGGGCACCAGGGAACTTCTGGGCGAAACTGGTGACCGAGGTGGCCGGAGCGGCGTTGGCCAGGTGACCGCCGATGAACATGACGATCTGCTCGTCGTTGCCCGCGGCCGAATTCCCCGATTCGTACACCGCCGACACGACCCGGCTGGCCTGGCCCGCGCTCATCTTGATGACCTCGTCGCGCAACTGGGCCACGTTGGTCTGACGCTCCAGGTCCACCGTGCGCATGTAGGTCCCGATCGTGGCCGGGGGATTCATGGTGTGCGCGGGACCGGTGTGCGACGGGAACTCGAACTTGATGATGCCGGTGATCGCGGCCGCGGCCACGATCACCACCCCGCCCAGGCCCAGCCAGAGCCGGTGATCGTTACTGCGGCCGCGGCGCCGTCCGATACGGCGTTTGGCCGCCGCCCCGTCCGGGGTGATGTCCCGGTCCCCGAACAGGCCCGAGTACTCGGCATCGTCGTCGTCTTCGGCCCAGAACTCCGCGAACGACTCGGCGTCTTCGACCGGCGGCTGAGCGGGCCAGGACGAGGTGATCTCCGGTCCGTCGAGACCGTGCCCAGGCCGCACCGCCGGGGCGGCGGCACGGGCCGCCGCGGCGGGACGGACTCCGGCGGCGGACCGGGCCGGGGTGGACGGAGCCAGGAACGGGCTGGTCAGCTGCGGACCGCTGCCCGGCAGGTCATCGATCCGGCTGCCCGCGGGCGGGGTCAGCACGCCGACCTGTGCGGTCGGGGCACCGAGGAAGGCCGCCGGGGTACCCGGCCACGGATCGCGACCAGGACCGGGCTGCGGGGCGCCGCCGCGGCCGCCGGCGTGGTCCGGGTTCCCGGCACTCAGCGCCGGGCCAGAACCGCCCCGGTCCGGCCACCCCGAGCCGGAGCGGCCGGCCAAGAAGCCGCCGGGCCGTTCGGGTACCTGCGGGTAACCGGACGGCTGACCGTAGCCCGATCGCGGCGGCTCGGCCCGGCGGCTTCCGGACACCGGGCCGTCAGGAAGGGGCTGGCCGGAAGAAGTCTGGGGAAACGCCGGAGGGTTCCGGCGCAGCTCCTCGTACCATGACTCGTCGTCCACCGGCTCCTCGGGCCGGACAGCATCGGCGGACGGCTCGTCGTAACGAAGTTCGTCATAGCGCATGCCCTGCAAGCGCGGGTCGGCCGGGCGCGGGTCGGCCGGGCGCGGGTCGGCCGGGCGCGGGTCGGCCGGGCGCGGGTCGGCCGGGCGCGGGTCGGCCGGGCGCGGGTCGGCCGCCAGCGGATCGGCGGCAGGCCGGCGGCCGGGGACCCCGACCTCGCGGACACTGTCCTCAAGGCTCGGGTGGTCGTACCACTGCTCCGGGTAGGCCGGACCGCCGGCCGCCGGGCGGCCGCCGGGATCTTGAGCCGGCCTGGGCCGGGTGATCGGCTGGGGGCCGGTGTCAGGGAGCGCCTCCTGGGCGCCGGTGACCGGGTAGCTGGGGGCCGGGTAGCTGGGGGCGGGGTAGCCGGGACGGGAGTAGGCCCGGGTCTCGGGGACCTGGTAGCCGGGCACAGGAGCGTCCGGCTGGCGGTAGCCGCGGCCGCCGAAGGCGGCCGGGCCACCTGGGGTCCTTGGTCCGTCATAGGCAGGGTCCGCGTAGCCCGGGTCGCCGTAGCCGTAGTCGTCGATGGCCGGCTGCTGGTAGACGGGCTCGGGGCCGTAGGCCGACTCGAGCACGTCACGGGACCTCTGGTCGAGCTGGCGGAAACCGTTCGGCCAGGAGATTTCGGGGCCGAACGGGACCTCGCGCCGTCGCCCGGCGTCCTCCTGCGGGTCGCTTCGTGGCCCAGGTCCGTACGGGGCCGGGCCGCTCGTTGCCTCATCCGAGTAGGGACGTTGCACGGATGGCCAGTCACTGCCACCTTGAGCCGACGAACCGCTCCTCATATACCGGGTCACTCCCCTGTCTGTCGTACAGCAGGTCAATGATCACTAGCATCATTGCGACAAACGAGACACTCTGCTACCTACGTGGATCATTTGCGACGCAGAGGGCCGCGATTCGAAGACCCACGCTACTGCGAGACCGCGCCCTACATCATGCATTCCGGGCTTTACGGCAAGTCGCCGGCCCGCGTGTTTGCCCAGGGTAATCGGCATATCACACTAGGTGGCGTTATCCATAAGCGGTCAAACCGACACCGGAAATTTGCCTCGGCCGCGGCCCGGTCAGGACGGGCGCGGGGCGTCAGGACGGCGCGGGGCGTCAGGACGAGCGCGGGGCGTCAGGACGGGCGCGGGGAATGATAGGCGGCCCGGGTCCGCTCGGTGTGCTTGCGGGCGAGCGATTCGGCCCGGCCGGCGTCCCGTGTCTGGATCGCCTCGATCAGCTCGCCGTGTTCGCTCCACGAGCCCTGCCCGCGTTCGGGCGCCACCATCCGGTAGTACCACTGCACCCGGCGGCCCACGATGTCGGCCAGCTCGGCCAGGACCGCATTTCCCGCGATGGCCGCGATCTCGGCGTGGAAGGCGTTGTTCGCCGTCACCGCGGCGCTGAAGTCACCGGCGTCGGCCCCCGCCTCGCCCTCGAGGCAGATGTCCCGCAGCCGGGCCGCGTCGGCCGCGGTGGCGGTCTGGGCCGCGAGCCTGGCCGTCTCGGCCTCGAGCAGCGCGCGTACGTCAAGCAGCTCGTTGACCTCAGAGTCGGTCGGCACGTGCACGAAGGCACCCTGGCTGGGCCGCAGGTCGACCCAGCCCTCGGCCTCCATCCGGTGCAGCGCCTCGCGGATCGGCTGCCTGCTGACCCCGAGCTGGCGCGCCAGGTCGGTCTCCACCATGTGCTGGCCCGGCGGCAGGTCGCCACCGACGATCAGGTCGATCAGCGCGTCGTACACCGACTGCCGCAGCGGCACCGGCCGTTGCAGAGGCCGGATCATCATCACTGTCATCGTCCCCCCTGCGGTCTCTCGCCAGCTGCCAGAAGACCAGGCGATAGCGAGACTAACGGCGGCTGTATGCAAAGTGCGATCCCCGGATTCGGGGAACGTCCCGTGGCGCCCCCCGATAGCGCATGCCGGGGATAGCCTCGTCGGCATGCGCTATCTCGTCCGGGAACGGATCTTCTCCATCACCAAGGACTTCTGGGTTACCGACGAGCAAGGCAACGATGTCTTCCTCGTCGACGGCAAGGCGCTCAGTCTCCGCGAGACCTTCGAGCTCAAGGACGCCTCGGGGGTCACGCTCGCCACCATCCACAAACGGTTCCTCGCGTTCACCGACACGATGGAGATCGAGCACGACGGGGCGGTGGTGGCCACGGTGCACAAGGCGGTGTTCTCGCCACTGCGGCACCGCGCCGTCATCGACCTATCCGGCGGCCGACGGCTTGAGGCGGTCGGGAACCTCATCGACAAGGACTTCGAGATCCTCGACGGCGGCCAGGCCGTGGCGCGTGTCTCCAGGTCATGGTTCCGGGTCCGCGACACCTACGGCGTCCAGGTCGCGCCGGGCGAGAACGACGCCCTGATGATCTGCATCGCGATCTGCCTTGATCGCATTCACCACGACGAAGAACGCAAGCACTAGGCCGGTCAGACCCGGGGAACCCGCGAATCCTCGAGGGTGAACTCGCCGCCCAGGTACCGCAGCACCGGGTCGTGGCCGGGATCAGGTTCGCCGTGCGCGGCGATGATCTCGGCGGCAAAGGCCTCCGCGTCGTCGGCCGGGGAGTAGCCGAGCGCCCGGGCCTCGTCCAGGCTGACCCAGCCGCCGCGGGTGTTGGCGGAGACGCCGAAGGCGACACGGAACCCGGGGCGGGGCACGGTCAGGCACGCCTCGAAGAGCCGCCCCGCGTCGTCGGGCGACAGCCAGGTGGACAGCATCCGCGGGTTCGCCGGGCGCGGGAAGCAGGACAGGATCCGCACGCAGATCGCGTCCAGGCCGTACCTGTGGTGGTACATCGCGGCCAGGGCCTCGGTGGTCACCTTGGCCACGCCGTAGTACGTGTCCGGAGCGGGGAAGGCGTAGTCGGGGACCGGGAAGTCCTCCCGCGGGCTGAAGCCCACCGCGTGATTGGAGGAGGCGAAGATCACCCGCGGCGTCCCGGCCCGCCGGGCGGCCTCGAACGCCACGTAACCGCCGTTGATGTTCAGCTCCAGGATGCGTTCCCAGGAGGATTCGCGGGGAACGCCGGCCAGGTGGATGACGGCGTCTGCCCCGGAGCAGGCGGCCGTCATGGCCGCCAGGTCGGTGACCGAGGCCTGGATCGCTTCCTCTCCCTGGCCGGCCTGCAGCGGCGCGATGTCGAGCAGCCGCAGCGTCCGTCCCGGCCGGGCCAGCCTGGGCCTGAGCATGGACCCGACCAGGCCAGCGGCCCCGGTGATGAGGATGACCGGCACGGCTGCGCCCCTTCCAGGTAGCTGGCCGCCCGGATTCGGGCCGGTTACAGAGGAGTACCAGCTTGTGTACACACTCTATTTATCAGCTATCGCGGATCGTAGGCTGCTGAGCTGATGGGCTTGACACGGGGTTCGCTGGCGTTGCCCAGGATGAAGGCGCACCGCCTGGTGATCATTGCAGCCGCGCTGACCACGCTGGTGGCCGCCGCGCTGGCCACTGCCCTGGCCACCGTCAGCGGCCAGGGGCTGCCGCACGCCATCCGGCACGACCTGAGTGTGGCCAGCGGCACCGCGGTGACCATCAGCGGCAGCGTCAACGCCAGCCAGGCGGCGCAGTACAACGCTCAGCTGCCCGGGCAGATCTCCGCCGCGCTGGACGGCACGCCGTTCCGGTTCTACCGGGCCAGCTGGTCTGACCCGCTGGGGTTCGTGCCGGGCGCCAAGCCGGCGGCTCCGGCGCGCACCGGCAACACGCTGATCGCCGAGGCCGCCGCGCTTGACGACATCACCGGGCAGGCGAGCCTGGTCGCCGGGACCTGGCCGGGAACGCCGGGCCCGGGCCAGCCCATTCCCACCGCGCTGCCCGCCACGGCCGCCGCGCTGCTGCACGTCAGCGTGGGCGACACCCTCCGGATGCAGGACCGGCTAGCGACCGGCCACTATGACCGGTTCGTCGTCACCGGCCTGTTCCGGCCGCGGCGGGTGTCGTCGGACTACTGGGGCCTGGACGACGTCGCGCTGTCCGGGGCGAGCACGGTCGGCGGCTTCACCACCTACGGCCCGCTGGTCGTGCCGGCCGCGGCGTTCGCCGGGCCGCTGGCCGTCGACGCGGGCTCCTGGCTGGCCCAGCCGCAAACGGCCAGCGTGCCTGCCGGTGAGCTCACCGCCGTGGCCGGCCGCGTGCAACTGCTGCAGCAGTCACTGCAGGACGCGGAGGACCTGCCCAGTCTGGCGGTCAGCACGAGCCTGCCCTCGGTGCTCAACGGGACCGCGAGCAACCTGGACGTGGCCCGGTCGTTGCTGGCCATCTGCTCCGTCCTGATCTTCCTGCTGGCCGCGGCGGCGCTGCTCGCCGTCGCGCGGCTGCTCGCGAGCCAGCGGGAGGGCGAGTCCGCGATGCTGACCGCGCGCGGCGCCACCCGCCGGCAGCTGCTCGCGCTGACGGTGGCCGAGGCGATACCGCTGGCGCTCGTCTCCGCCGCGGCAGGCGCGGTGCTCGGGGTGCTGCTGGCCCGGCTGCTGACCAGCACCGGCGGGGTCCCGGTCGCGGCGGCCTGGCCCGCCGCGGCCGCGGTCGCGGCCGGCGCGATCGTGATCATGGCGGTGCCCGCCGTCAGCATCGTCACGCCGGGTGCGGCCCGGGCCAGACGCGGCCGCCAGGCGGCCGTCTCCGGCGTCACCCGGGCCGGCGCGGACCTGGCCCTGGTGCTGCTGGCCGTGGTGGCGGGCTGGCAGCTACGCCACTACTCAGCGGTGTCGGCCGGCGCGAACGGCAGTTACAGCGTGGACCCGGTCATCGTGGCCGCACCGGCCCTGGCCCTGGCCGGCGGGACCGTCGTCGCGCTGCGGCTGCTGCCGGCCGGGGGCAAGGCCGGCGACCGGCTGGCGGCCCGCGGCCGGCGGCTGACCGCGGCCATGGCCAGCTGGCAGATCAGCCGTCAGCCGATCAGGCAGGGCGGCGCGGCGCTGCTGATCGTGCTGGCCACCGCGACCGGCACGCTGGCGCTGGCCCAGCGGGACAGCTGGACGGGTTCCGACCGCGATCAGGCCGCGTTCGACACGGGCGCGGACGTCCAGGTGCAGCTCGGCGCGCCGCTGTCCGCCGCCCAGGCCGGCGCGCTGGCCCAGGCGCCGGGGGTCCGGCACGCGATGCCGGTGGCGAGCTTCGCGCAGTCCTCCACCGGCGCGCAGACCCTGGCCATCGATGCCGCCCAGGCCGCGGACACCGTGCTGATGCGTCCGGACCAGTCCCCGCTGAGCGAGCCGGGACTGTTCGGCAAGATCCGCCCGGCCGGGCCGGCCGCCGGGGTGACACTGCCGGGTCAGCCGGCCGGTTTCCGGCTCACCGCCCAGCTCGGGCCGGCCACCCTGGGCCTGGCGCCAGCCCTGGTCACGGTGTCCGTCCAGGACGCCGACGAGAACGCCTACCAGCTCAGCGCGGGCACGCTGCCCGCTGACGGCCAGGCCCGCACGCTGGCCGTCAGCCTGAGCGGAGGGGTCCGCGGGGCGGTGTACCCGCTCCGGCTGACCGCGGTCGGGCTGACCTACACGATGCCCGCGAAGCGGCCAAGAACCTCGGCCACCTTCACCGTGGACGGCATCTCCGCGGCCAGTGGCTCCGCGGCCAGTGGCTCCGCGGCACCGGGCCCGGCGCAGCTCCCCGGCACCGCCCTGGACGGCTGGGCGGCCCTCGCCTCGTCGGCCGAGCTGGCCGGCGTCCGCCAGACCGATGGCACGGCCGGCCCGGCGGCCGCACCCGCGGTCGCCTCGGTGCAGGGACAGCACGGCCCGCTGGCGGTGACGTTCGCCCCCGGCTACGGGCTGGACTCCGGCCGGCTAACCGGGACGCCGAACGGCCCGATCACGGCCCAGCTGACGCTCAACGTCCCGCCCCGGGGCACGGTCGTGCCCGGCCTGGCCACCCAGCGTTTCCTCGCCGCGAGCAACGCCAGCGTCGGCTCCACCGTCCAGACGTCCATCAACGGCGCCACCGTCGGCGTGCACATCGTCGCGGCGCTGGCCAGCTTCCCCACCGTGGCGGGCGGCGGCGGGGCGCTGATCATCGACCTCGGCACGCTGCAGAACATCCTGACCGCAAGCTCGCTGCCACCCGCTCAGGCCACCCAGTGGTGGCTGGCCACCTCCGCCGGGGTCACCGGGCTGCCGCCCGGGCTGGCCGCCAGAGCGCCGCCCGGCGCCGCGGTGACCAGCACGGGCGACCTGGCCGCGGGGCTGCTCGGCAACCCGCTGTCGACGATCCCGCAGCAGGCACTGCTGGCCGTCGCCGTCGCGGCCGCGATCCTGGCCGTCACCGGCTTCTGCGTGAGCATCGCGGCCGGAGTGCGCCAGCGGCGCGCGGAAGACGCGCTGCTGGCCGCGCTCGGCGTCCCGCCCCGCGCCGCCGCGGCTCAGCTCTGCCTGGAAAAGCTCATGCTGAGCCTGCCGGCCGCCGCGGCCGGGGTGGTGCTCGGCGTCGTGCTGGCCGAGTTGCTCGTGCCCGCCATCACGCTCACCTCGGCCGCGACCACGCCGGTGCCGCCGGTGCTCATCACGTTCAGCTGGGCGCAGACGCTCCCGCTGGCCCTGGCCGTGGCGGTCCTCCCGGTGCTGGCCGCGGGCCTGACCATCATCCGCCGCCCAGACGCCGCCGCCGCGCTGCGCGCCGCGGAGTCAGCATGAGGGCGGGAGACACAACATGAGGCGGACAGTGGGCGCGGCCACGGGCAGCACGCTGGCGCTTGTCCTGCTGGTCTGCGGCTGCGTGTTCGCCGCCCTCGCCGGACCAGGGCTGAGCCTGCACACCCGGTCCCAGGCGCTGAGCCAGACGCTGGCCGGCCTGATCAGCACGACCAAGGCCATCCAGGTGACCGGGACCTGGACCCAGTTCGCCAGCAGCCTGACCGACGCCGGGGAACAGATCGGCCCGGTGCTGCCCGACGGGACGCTCACCCAGTCGCAAGACGAGATCGGGACCGGACTGCGGGGCGTCGGCCTGCCGCTGGCCGCCGGGGCCTGGGCCGGCCTGAGCACCAACCTGCTCAGCGTCCTGGACGCGGCCCCAAGCGCGACGATCGTCGCCGGCGTGCCGCCCAAGCTCGAGGTGACCTACCGTAACGTCCTGCCGGGCAACGCCACGCTGGTGACGGGCAGCTACGCGGGCACCGCGGCGCCGCACGGGACGCTGCCGGTGGCGGCCACTGTCCAGACCGCGGCCCGGTTCGCCCTGCACCCGGGCAGCCGCCTGACGGTGACCGGCCCGGACGGCCCGACCGTCATGTTCGTCACCGCGATCGTGCGCCAGCTCGGCCCCGGCTCCACCTTCTGGACGCAGGACTCCACCGTGGGTGTGCCCAGCATCAACGCGCGGTCCACCCCCAAGCCGTACTGGGCGGGCGGCGTCTTCGCCGATCCCAGCCAGCTCGCCGCGATGCAGAGCACGTTCAGCGGGCCCGGCCTGAACATGTCCTGGGACTTCCCGCTCGCCGTCGGCGGTCTCGGCGCGGACCAGGTGCAAGGGCTCGCGAACCAGCTCACCCAGGCTACCGTCGTCACCTTCCCGCTGACCGGGCCGCTGACGCCGGCCGCGCAGACGCTGACCGCGACCGCTCCGCTGCTGACGGACCTGACGCTGTTCCTGGCCACCCAGGCGGCCATCGAAACGGTGCTGCTGCTGCTATTCGTGAGCCTGATCGTGGTCGGCGCGGCGGTGATCCTGCTGGCCGCCCGGATGATCGTCCTGCGCCGGGCGGCCGAGCTGAGCCTGCTGCGGGCCCGCGGCGGGTCGCTGCGCCAGCTGGCTGCGCTGATGGCGCGGGCCGCGGCGATCGCGGCCCTGCCCGGGACCGTGATCGGGGCCGGTCTGGCCATCGCGCTGATTCCCGGCCATCCGGCCTCGTCGTCGCTGGGCTGGTCGCTGGCCGCCGTCGCGGTCGCGGCCGCGCTGGCCGGGCCGCCGCTGATCGCGGCGTGGCAGTTCCGCAAACCCGCCCCGGCCGCCAACCCGGCCCGGATCACCGGCGCCGACACCGCCCGCCGCCGCATCGCCTGGCGCCGCCCGGTCGCCGAGGTCACGGCCTGCGCCGCCGCCGTGGCCGGCCTGCTTGTCCTGCACGACCAGGGCCTGCCGGCGGCCGGCGGGACCGACCTGTACCTGGCGGCCACGCCGGTGCTGCTGACCATCCCGGTCGTCGTGGTCATGCTGCGGCTGTACCCCTGGATCATGCGGGGCCTGCTGGCCGCCAGCGCCCGCGGCGCGGGCGCCACCGGCTTCGTCGCGCTGTCCCGGGCGGCCCGGTCCTCGCTGACCGGTGTGCTGCCCGCGTTCGGGCTGGTCCTTGCGCTGTCCCTGGCCACCTTCGCCGGCATGGTCAGCGGCGGCATCGACCGCGGCGAGACGGCCGCGTCCTGGCAGGCCACCGGGGCCGACGTGGCCATCAGGCCCGGTCCCTCCGACGCCCCTGTCATCTCCGCGGCGGTCCGGGCGATCGGGGCGGTCCGCGGCGTCCGGGCGGTCACCGCGGTCTGGAACACCAGCTGGACCACGCCGGGCGGCCAGCCGCTGTCGGTGGCCGCCGTCGAGCCCGCCAGCTACCAGGCGGTGGTCGCGGGCACCCCGTTCCCGGCCTTCCCCGCGGCCAGGCTCGGCACAGGCAGCCGAACCGGCGCGGGCGGCGGGATCGCGTCCCCGGGCCCGGTGATCGATGTCATCGCCTCGCCGGACGCCGCCACCTTGCTCGGGACCGGCACCGCCCAGCTGAACTCGCTGTCCGCGATGGGCCCGGTCGACGTGCGGGTGGCCGGCCTGGTCGCCAGCACACCCGCGCAGACCGGCGGCGCCTTCATCGTCATGCCGCTGCAGACGCTGCCCGGTCCCGGCGGCCAGCCCGCGCCCAACCTGATCCTGGTCACCGGCGCCGCGATCGACGACGCTCAGCTGTCCGCCGTGGCCGGCAAGGTGATGCCCGGCAACGACACCACGTTCCGCAGCGCCGTGCTGGCCGGGCTGGCCAGCTCGCCGCTGCAGCACGGCGCGCTGCTCATCATCGTGCTCACCATCGCCGCGGCCGCCGCGTTCGGCTTGTTCATCGTGATCCTCGGCTTGGCGCTCGGCTCGGCTGACCGCGAACTGACCCTGGCCCGGCTGACCGTGATGGGCCACGATCAGTCCACCCGGCTGGTCATGACGGAAGCCATGCCCGCCGTGCTGGCCGCCGTGCTGGCCGGCCTGGCCTGCGCCGTGCTGCTGCCGCATCTGGTCGGCCCGTCCATCGACCTGTCCGCGTTCACCGGCACGGGCGTTCCGGTCGAGTTCGCCCCTGACCTGAGCACGCTCGGCCTGCCCGCCGTGGCCACCTGCGGGCTGGCCCTGGCCATCCTGGCCGGGGAAGCCCGGACGCTGCGGCACCGGGGTAGCACCGGTCTCATGCGGGCAAACTAGAAGATGAGGAGGCGCGGCCATGGCGGCGAGCATCGCGGACCTGGGGGCGGAATCGGCACGGCGGCACCGGGATTTCGGGGCCGGCTCGCTGATCGTCTGCGACCGGCTGGTCCGGATCTACGTCGCGGCCGGGATCGAGGTCCAGGCCCTGCAGGGTCTGGACCTGCTGGTCGCCGAGGGCGAGATGGTGGCGCTGGTGGGCGCCTCGGGCAGCGGCAAGTCCACCCTGATGAACATCCTGGCCGGCCTGGACACGCCCACGGCGGGTGCGGTCCGGGTGGCGGGCCACGACCTGGCCGCGGTGAACGCCCGGCAGCGGCTGGCCTACCGGCGGCGGGTGGTGGGGTTCATCTGGCAGCAGACCTCGCGCAACCTGCTGCCGTACCTGACCGCGCAGCAGAACGCGGAGCTGCCGATGCGGCTAGCCGGGAAGGGCCTGGCGGACCGCCGGAGTCGTTCGGCCGAATTGCTCGACCTGCTCGGCGTCGGGGATTGCCGGGACCGCAGGCCGGACGAGATGTCCGGCGGCCAGCAGCAGCGGGCCGCGATCGCGGTGGCGCTGGCCAACGAGCCCAAGGTGCTGCTCGCCGACGAGCCCACCGGCGAGCTGGACACGGCCACCGCGGCCGAGGTGTTCGGCGCGCTGCAGCAGGCGAACACCGAACTCGGCGTGACCGTGCTGATCGTCACCCACGACCCGGCGGTGTCCTCGGTGGTGCGCCGGGTCATCGCGATCAGGGACGGGCGGACCAGCACCGAGACCCACCGGCACGCGACCACCGGCGACGACGGCGAGGTGGCGCAGCACGCGGTCGAGTACGCGGTGCTCGACCGGGCCGGGCGCCTGCAGCTGCCCAAGGAGATGACCGAACCCCTCGGCCTGCGTGACCTGGTCCGGCTGGAAGCCGAACCCGACCACATCGGCGTGTGGCCCGACCAGCGGGGCGACACCGCTGAGGAGGACGGCCGGTGAGCACCCCGAACCCGGTACTCGCCCGGGACATGGTCCGCGTCACCGAGGTCACCCGGACCTTCGGCCACGGCCGCGCGGCCACCACGGCGCTGCGCGGCGTGTCCTTCACCGTGCCGGCCGGCCAGCTGGTCGCCCTGCGCGGCCGGTCCGGGTCGGGGAAGACCACGCTGCTCAACATCGTCGGCGGGCTCGACCTGCCGGACAGCGGCCAGGTGCGGGTCGGCGAGCACGACGTGACCGCGATGTCCGAGCCGGAACGGCTGGCGCTGCGGCGCACCTCGGTGGCGTTCATCTTCCAGTCCTTCGGCCTGATCCCGATCCTGTCCGCGGCGGAGAACGTCGGCGTGCCGCTGCGGATCACCGGGCTGGCCGCACGGGCCAGGGAGGAGCGGGTCCGGCTCATGCTGGACATCGTCGGCCTCGGCGATCACGCCAGGCAGCGACCGGGCGAGCTGTCCGGCGGCCAGCAGCAGCGGGTCGCGATCGCCCGGGCGCTGGCCGGGAGCCCCGACCTGCTGCTCGCGGACGAGCCCACCGGCCAGCTCGATTCCGAGACCGCCAAGCAGATCATGCGCCTGCTGCGCGCCGTCGTGCAGTCCGAAGGCGTCACCGCCCTGGTCGCCACCCACGACCCCAACCTCATCACCATCGCCGACTCCGTCCTAGACCTTGAAGACGGCAAGATCAAAGACGATTAAATCCCGAACGGGCCGTGGTATCAGCGCCATCCCAGCTGCGTGCACCGGGGTCACACGACCGTGGTGCCGGTGGTGGCGGTGAGGTCGGCGTACAGGGCGGTCAGGCGCTTGGTGACGGGGCCGGCGCCGGGGGTGCCGTCGCCGATGGGGCGGCCGTCGACGCGGATCACCGGGGTCAGGCCGCCCATGGTGCCGGTCACGAACGCTTCGGTGGCGGTGTAGAGCTGCGGCAGCGTGTAGTCGCCAGGCTGGCAGGCGATGCCCGCCGCGGCGGCCAGTTCGAGGACCGCCGCCCGGGTGATGCCCTCGGGGCAGGAGACGGTCGTCGGCGTGGCCAGCGTCCCGCCGGTGACCCAGAAGATGTGCGTGGCGTTGGTCTCGGCGATGAAGCCCCGCGGGTCGAGCATCACCGCGTCGTCGGCGCCGGCCACGTTCGCCTCGATCTTGGCCAGGATCGACGGCAGCAGGTTGTTGTGGTGGATCTTCGGGTCCAGGCAGTCCGGCGCGGGCCGGCGCACGCTCGCGGTGATCAGCGTGATCCCGGCGGGGTCGTACACCGGGTCCTTGAACTCGGCCAGCACGATCAGCGTCGGCCCGGCCTGGTTGAGCCGGGGATCCATGCCGGAGGTGAGCTTGACCCCGCGGGTCAGCGTGAGCCTGATGTGCACCCCGTCCCGCATGCCGTTCGCCGCCAGGGTCCGGCTCACCTGCTCGGTGATCTCCTCATCCGGCGGCACCTGGCCGAACGCCAGGGCCTGGGCCGAGCCGCGCAGCCTGGCCAGGTGCTCGGCCAGCCGGAAGATCTTCCCGTGGTGCAGCCGCAGGCCTTCCCAGACCGCGTCGCCGCCCTGCACGGCCGAGTCGAACGGGCTCACCCCCGCCTGGTCGCGGTGGCTCAGCGTGCCGCCCACGTTGACGATGAGGTCGCGGTTACGCTCGTCGAATACTTGCAGCATCGGTTCCTCCCGTGATGCGGTACTTGTGCAGCCGCGCGAAGTACGGCAGGCAGCGGGCCGCCAGCGGCTCCAGGCGTTCGGGCAGCGGCTCGGCCGGCCGCCGGGGAGCGGCGAAACCGGTCGAGGACCGAACGCTGTCGTACCAGTACGGCGCCCACACCCCGTCGCTGGCCCGCGGACCGGCGGGCCAGGTCAGCATGGCCTCGTCGAAGGGCACGTCGAGCGCGCCGCACAGCGCGCGCAGAATCCCGCCGGCGTCGGCGAGCAGGTCAGCGGAATCCACCACCGGGCCGCCGAAGCTCTCGAAGATCTCCGCCTGCGCGGCGATGCCCAGGTCGGCGAGCGAGGGCTCGGCCCGCACCCGGGCGTAGGAGGCGAGCAGCTCACGCGGATCCCTGATCAGGTGCGCGTGCCGCAGCGGGGCCAGCGCGGCGCGGTCCACCTCGGGCAGCAGGTGGTGCGTCATGTGCTTGGCGTAGCTGATGCCGGTGCCGGGCGGCAGCGGGGCCCCGGTCAGCTGGTCGAGCACCACCCGCCAGTCGGTGGGCTGGCTCGCGATGATCTCCTCCCGGCCGGGGTGATCCAAGCCGGTGCGGTCCAGGTAGAAGGCGTAAAGCGGCTCGTCGGCGACCACGGTGTCGGCCCGGTTCTCCCAGGCCCGCATCAGGGCCGTGGACACCGTCCGCGGCCCCGACCACATCGCGATGCGGGCAGCCGTCACAGCGTGACGACGCTGCGCAGTACCTCGCCGCGGCCCATCCGGGCGAAGGCCTCCTCCACCTCGTCCAGGGCGATCGTCTCCGACACGAACTTCTCCAGCGGCAGGCGGCCCGCCAGGTGCAGGTCGACGAGCATCGGGAAGTCCCGGCTGGGCAGGCAGTCCCCGTACCAGGAAGACTTCAGCGCCCCGCCGCGGCCGAACACCTCGGGCAACGGCAGTTCCAGCCGCATCCCCGGGGTCGGCACCCCGACGAGCACCACGGTGCCGGCCAGGTCACGCGCGTAGAACGCCTGCTGGTAGGTTTCCGGCCGGCCGATGGCCTCGATCACCACGTCGGCGCCGAACCCGCCGGTCAGCTCCCTGATCTGGGCCACCGGATCGCCGGTCCGCGAGTTGACCACGTCGGTGGCGCCGAACTGCCTGGCCCACTCCAGCTTCCTGTCGTCCACGTCCACCGCGATGATCGTGGTGGCCCCGGCCAGCTGAGCGCCCAGGATCGCGCCGTCGCCGACGCCGCCGCAGCCGATCACCGCGACGCTGTCCCCCCTGGTCACGCCGCCGGTGTTGAGCGCGGCGCCCAGGCCCGCCATCACGCCGCAGCCGAGCAGGCCCGCGGTGGCCGGGCTGATGGCCGGATTGACCTTGGTGCATTGCCCGGAGGCGACCAGTGTCTTTTCGGCGAACGCTCCGATGCCGAGCGCCGGGGACAACGTGGTGCCGTCCTGCAGCGTCATCTTCTGGCTCGCGTTGCGGGTGTCGAAGCAGTACCACGGCCGGCCCCGGCGGCACGCACGGCACCGCCCGCAGACCGCGCGCCAGTTGAGGATGACGAAGTCGCCGGGCGCCACGTCGGTCACGCCGGGCCCGACCGCCTCGACCACCCCGGCCGCCTCGTGCCCGAGCAGGTAGGGGAAGTCGTCTCCGATACCGCCCTCCCGGTAGTGCAGGTCGGTGTGGCACACCCCGCAGGCCTGCACGTCCACGAGTGCCTCGCCAGGTCCGGGCTCGGGCACAAGCACCGTCGTCACCTCGACCGGCTCGCCCTTACCGCGGGCCACCACACCCTGCACGCTGATCGTCACCGGATCACCTTTTCGTTGTCGTTCTTCGCCAGGCAGCAAGCGTAACCGGGTCCGGTTCGCCCGTCCCCGCCACTGCGCGCCAGCCCCGGCGTAGTGCCGCCGCGCCGAGTCCGCGGTCATCGCGGCGTACAGCAGGGCGATCAGCGGCAGGCCGGGGGCGCGCAGCGGCGACAGCCGGTACAGCCTCAGCATGGGCAGGTAGCTCACCGCCATCAGCGCCCAGCCCGCCAGCCCCGCGCCGGCCGCCAGCGCCGCCGGCGCCGCCGGCGCCGCCGGCGCCGAGCCCAGCCAGGCCGCCAGGCCGGCGATCGCCGCGACGGGCGGGAGCGCGTACAGGAACAACAGCCCGGCGAGCGTCCCGGCCAGCAGCGGCGCGGAGTAGTTCAGCTGGGTGTAGGCCGACCTGGCCACCATCTGCCACAGGTCCGCGAGGGCCGGGTACGGCCGCACGCTCACCACCTGGCGGGACAGCCCGAGCCAGCAGCGTCCCCGGTGGGCTTTGATCATCGCGCCCATGGCCACGTCGTCGATGAGGGCGCCGCGGATCGGCGCCAGCCCGCCGGACCGGTCGAGCGCGTCGCGGCGCACCAGCATGCAGCCGCCCGCCGCCGCGGCGGTGCGCGAACCTGGCACGTTCACCCGCCGGAACGGATAGAGCTGGGCGAAGAAATACACGAACGCGGGGACCACCACGCGCTCCCAGCCGGTAGCCGTCCGCAGCAGCGCCATCTGCGAGACCAGGTCCCGGTCGTCGCCTTCGGCCGCGGCCACAAGCTCGCGCAGCGTGCCCGCGGCCCAGGCGATGTCGGCGTCGGTGAACAGCACATAGCCAGCCCCGGGGCCCGCCGCGGCCAGGCCCTGGGCCATCGCCCACACCTTGCCCGCCCAGCGGTCCTCCGGGGGCGCCGTCCCGGCGACGACCCGCAGCGTGCGGGCGGACCCGCGGCCCAGGCCGGCCGCGACCTCGGCGGTGCCGTCGGAGCTCGCGTCGTCGACGACGATGACGCGCAGCGCGCCGGGATAATCCTGGCCGAGCAGCGCGGGCAGGGTGACCGGCAGCAGTTCGGCCTCGTTCCTGGCCGGGACGATGGCCACCACGTCCGGCCACCGGCCCAGTGTGCCAGGCCCGGCTCCGGCCGGCGGCAGCCACTGGCTGGTCCGCCAGTACCCGCCGTGGCCCACGACCAGGTATACCCACCCGACCGCAGCCGCCGTGGCCGCGACGCTCAGCGCCAGCATCCCGGTAGCCTCTCACATCCCCGCCACGCACAGCGGGCCCCGCAACAACGATGGGCGATCATCGTGAGCCGGCCCGGCTAGGCCGCCCGGCGGTAGCCGGCCTCTTCCCGGCTCGGCTCGGACCGACGGGGCAGGTTCCGCACGGCGGGCGCGGCGGCAAGGGCCGGCTTGGAGTCCGGGTGCTTGAGCACCAGCCAGGTGGGGATGCCCGCCACCAGCGCGACGAAAAGCACCATCAGCGGCACGTTCACCATGATCCACGTCATCGTTCTCTCCTTCATTCGTTCCCTTATTGGCTCACTCCCTACACTGCCTGGCGCTGCTCTGGGTAACTGCCGGCCACCCTCTGCTCTCGTTATGAAAAAGAGACAAGGCTATGAATCGCGTCTGAGACCGCCGCAATGGCTTGCGCTCGGCGCCGTCTTGACTACGCAGGGCTAGCGACCAGGGCCCCGCGGGTTACCTGCGCCAGGCGAGAACGTCGCCCGCGGCGGCGGCCGGCGGGCCGAGCAGGACGATGAGGTACTGGCCGAGCACCGAGTCCGGCGTGGCCACCGCGACCACCGCCGTCACCCGCCAGGCCGTGAGCTGGGCGCGCATCGCGGCCTGGGTCACGGGTTTGACCGAGGCGAAGCGGGCCGCCCCCGGAGAGCCGGGGGACAGGCCCCCGGAGGCCGGCGCGGCGGGCAGGTCCCGGCCGGATTCGAGCCACAGGGCGTTCAGGTACAGGCCCGCGGGGGGCGTGCCGTTGCCGTCGGTGTAGGCGTGCCCGCTGGCGGCCGGGCCCATGAAGTACCCGCCGACCATCGCGCTCGGTTCGCCGGTGTCGGCCTGCCAGCGCAACGGCTCGGTGAAGGTGTCCATCGGCAGCGGCACCACGAGCACGGCGGCCGACGTGGGCAGCCGCAGCGACGCGAACACCGCCGACCAGCCGGGCGGCGGCGGGTCCGCGGCGGCGGCGGGCAACGGCCGCGGCACGATCGGCAACACGGCCAGCACCGCGCAGGACATGACCAGCACGGACGGCCACCGGCCCGCGGCCAGCCGCGGCCACCGCCGGGGCGCGAAGGCGACGGTCCCCGGCCCCGCTGGGCCGGCGGCCAAAGCTTGCCCCGCCGCGGCAGCGGCCAAGGACTGTACAGCCGCGTCGGCGGCCAGGGCGAGCAGGACGGCGGCTGCTCCGTCCGCCAGCAGGGAAAACCGGTCGGGCAGGGCCGAGCTGAGCAGCGGCAGGCCTTGCAGCCAGTACCAGGGCAGCTTGATCGCGGGGTGCTCGTGGCCGGCGAAAAGCAGCGTGCCGCCGAGCGAGCACACCTCGAGCACCGCGCAGGTGACCGCGGCCGCGCGGATCGGCAGCCGCCGCCAGCCGATGATCGCGGCCAGCGTCAGCACGACAAGCAGCGGCCAGCCGAGGTAACCGAGGTACTCGGGCAGGTGACCCTGGAATCTCAGCGCCGCGGCCGCGCTGCCTGCGGTGTGGAAGAGCAGGTAGGACGAGGGGACCACGAACGAGGAGAGATCGCTCTTGTAGTAGTCCGGCGTGAACGGGCTGCCGTGCTGGTGCAGCGGGCCGAAGAACTGCACCCACAGCGGGTAGCCGGCCAGCACGCCCGTCACGCAGGCGGCCAGGCCCAGCCCGGCCGCGGCCTGCCTGACCGGCACCGCCGTGACCGCCCGGGGACGGCTGACGGCGAGCACGAGCAGCGCGATGACCGCCGCGACGGCCGTGCCCGCCAGCACCTCCTCGGTCATGAACAGCTGGGCCGTCACCAGCAGGCCGAGCCACAGGCCGCCCCGCACCGGCCGGAGGCGGCCGAGCAGCAGCCGCAGGACGACGTCGATGATCAGCGGCGGGAGCACGGCGAACTGCAGATCGTAGTGACCGATGGCCGAGTGCAGCACCGCTGGGGAAAACCCGTAGACGGCGCCGCCGAGCGCCGCGCTGGCCGGGCTGACGCCCCACCGGCGCAGCACGGCGAACATCGCCGTCGCGGATCCGGCGAAGCCGGCCGTCATCAGCACCGTCAGCGCGGTCTGCGGGCCGAGCAGCACGGTGACCGGGGCCAGCAGCACGCCGGGCAGCAGCATGAACGTGTTCCACATGACGTTCACGCCCTGCGGGGCGTTCATCGCCGAACTCACAAGCGCGGGCAGCCGCAGGTGCATGACCGCGGTGGCGTCGTAACGGAAGAACCAGGCGAACTGGTCGGCGTCGTTGGCGTTGCCCGCCACCGTCCGGCTGGCCGGGTCCCGCCAGAGCCACACGGTGACCGCCAGCGCCGCCAGCAGATAGTAGACCGCCGCCAGCCGCAGCGTGCGGCGGTCACGGCGCGGCTGGGCGGCTCCGGCTGACGCCGGGGCCTGCACCGCCGTCGTCGCTGCTGCCACGGCTGCGAGCTTAACCGCCGTGGTCCGGGCCTGGCCGGGACTGCGCGGGACGTCAGCAAATCGCCAGATTTGCCACCGCGCCGCCCGGCCGGGCCCGGCTAGCTCGTTACTTCCCCGGCGCGGGGCTGTCCGGCACGATCTGGCCGACGACCCGGCCGTTGCCCGGCTGCGGCTGGGCCGGCATCCCCTTGCGGATCGCGTCCAGGATCGTCATGCCCTGGCTGACCAGCCCGGCGGCGATCTCACTGAGGCCGTCGGCGCCGTTGAGCACGCTCACGTTGGCCCCGGCCAGCCCGGCCGCCGCCTCCTTGACGATCAGCGGCAGCTGGTTGATGAGCAGCTGGTCCAGCGCGACGCGGTTGTTGGACGCAGCCGCCTCGGCGTTGATGCGGGTGCGCTCGGCGTCGGCCTTGGCCAGGATCGTCACCCGCTCGGCTTCGGCCTCGGCGGGCTTGACCACCTCGGAGACCAGCTGCGCCTGCCGCAGCTGGGCCTGCTGGGCGGCCAGCTCGGCCTGTGCGGCAATGACCGCGCGGGTGGCGCTGGCCTGCGCCAGCGGCCCGGCCTGCGCCGCCTCGGCCTGCGCCTTGTCTATCTCGGCCTTGTACTGCGCCTGCACCACCGAGGTCTCCCTGGCGAACTCGGCCTGCTTACGCGCCGACGCCTGCTGCGCCTCCGCCGCCGCCTGGTCGGCCTGCGCCTGCGCGATCTTGGCCTGGCGCTGGATGGCGGCATTGTTCGGCGCGGCCATGGCCGCGATGTACCCGGCGCCCATGTCGTCGATCGACTGGATCTGCAGCGAGTCCACGATCAGCCCGATGGTGGCCATCTCGCCCTTGGACCCGTCCAGCACCTCGCTGGCCAGCTTCTGCCGCTCGGTGACGATCTCCTCGACGGTCATCGAGCCGATGATCGAGCGCAGGTGGCCGGCGAAGATCCGCCCGGTCAGCACCGACATCTGGTCCTGGTCGGACAGGAACCGCTGCCCGGCGTTGACGATGGATTCCTCGTCGTTGCCGACCTTGAACGCGATCACCGAGCGCACGTTCAGCGTGATGCCCTGCTTGGTCACGCACTGCTCGGAGACCTCGGCCTCCTGCATGGACAGGGTCAGGTACCTGACCTTGCGGGTAACCGGCGTGACGAAGGCCCCGTGGCCGATCACGACACGGAACGGGGAGCCCTTCATCCCGTACTTCCCGCCGGAAATCAGCATGGCCTCGTCGGGTGCCGGAACACGGTAACCGAACATCGTCGTTCATCTCCTCAACAGATATAACCCCGGAATGCGCGGACTGTCGCCGAGCACGTCTTCCCACTCGATGACGTCGACCGCCCGCGCTCCGCGCGACTCGATAACCAGGACGGTCGCCCCCTTGGGTAGCGGCTGGTCTGACCAGGCCAGGAAGGCCTCGGAGCCACCGCGGATCTTGATAAGCACTTCGCCTGGGCCGTCGTCACCCCGTGTGGCCACGGAGAGGACGCCGACGCAGCCGATCGAGGCTTCATCCCTCGCCAAATGACAGCCCCCTTCACCCGGAGTGCCGCCTCTAGCCTAGCCCCCGCGCCCGCGGTCGTTACCGGTACAAGTTACGTTTTGTGCACGGTACTTCCACGAATAAAGGCACTGGAACCACCGGCCGTTCGGCATAATCTGTCAGTGAGGACGCGGATACGTAAAGCCGAAGGGCACGGGCACGCCATGGCCAGCGGGCAGGACGTGCGGCAGATCGCGATGTCGCTGCCGCGGACCACCGAGCACCTCGTCGCGGGACACACCAAGTTCCGCGTCGGCCGGCTGGTGTACGCCTCGGTCTCGGCGGACGAGGAGCGGATCGGCTTCGGCTTCCCCAAGGAAGAACGAACGGCGCTGGTGGCCAGCGAGCCGGACAAGTTCATGATGCCGCTGCGCAGCGACGAACGGTACAACTGGGTGCGGGCCCGGCTGCCCGTGCTCGACCCCGACGAGCTGCGCGAACTGCTGATCGACGGGTGGTGCCTGGTGGTTTCGAAGAAGGCCGCAGCCAGCTATCTGGAAAGCATAGGGATCGACCGTGGATGACGTCAGCCAGCTACTCGAGCTCAACGAGCAGTTCATCGACGCGTGCCGCAAGGGCTCGTGGGACATGCTCCGGCCCATCTTGTCCCCGTCGTTCGGCTACATCGACGGGACCACCGGCGAGGTCTGGGAGCGGCAGCAGTACATCGACGACATCGACGGCCAGCCGGTGCCCGAGCTGAGCATCGACCAGGTGGCCGTGCACGTGGACGGGAACACGGCCGTGGTGTCGGCGCGCAGCCTCGGCCGGCCGGGCGGCCGCTACGCCAGGTACGTCGACACCTACGAGCGGCGCACCGAGGGCTGGCGCTGCGTGCACGCCTGCGTCTGGCCGCTAGCGTGACGCGACCGGCGCAGCCGGACCGCAGACCCTAGCCGCGAGCATCGCGGACGCGCACCGGTGCGCGTCCGCGATCGGGCGCGAGTACACGCCAGGGGAGGGCACCAGGTTGTTGTAGAACGTCGCGCCCTCGCACAGCGGGCCGAGCACCCAGATCCGCGGGTGCGGCCGGCCGTGGGCGTCCCGCGGATGCTGATCGCGGTCCACGTCGATCCCGGGCACGTACCGGCTGCCAGGCGCCGACCGGCGGATCCAGCCCTTGGCGGCCAGCGCGCGGAGCAGCGGGCTGGCCGACACCTCCACCGCGGGCAGCGCCGTCTGGGCCGGCAGCAGCCAGTCCGCGTCGCGCTGCCCGGGCACCCGCAGCGTGGTCGAGGTCAGCGTCCACGAGCCGCCGCTCCAGCCGATCGCGGGCGCCGGGCCGAGCGGCACCTCGACCAGCCCCGCCGACATCAGCGCCAGCAGTTCGGCGTGCCGTTCGTACTGCGGGCCCACCACGGCCCGGTTCATCAGCGGCACGATGCGACGGTAGAAGTCCTCGGCGGAGGCGGCCGTCAGCCCGCCGAAGTCGGCGACGTACCGGACCGTGTCCCGCAGCTCCCTGAAGATGTCCAGGGCGGCCTTGACCGGGCTCCAGGCGAAGCCGAGCAGGCCCTCGCCCAGGTCGCGGCGGAGCGTGTCGGCGAACCAGCGCTGGTAGGCCGCGCCGTCCTCGCGCCGCAGGCCGGCCGAGCCGTCCAGGACCGCGGCCGCGTCGAAGCGGCCCGCGGCGGCGTCGAGCTCGTCCAGCCGGGTACGGAGGTCGTTCACCAGCACCCGTTCGGCGTCCGGGCCGTCGCACCTGGCCTGGCAGCGGCGGTAGGCGATCCGCATCTCGGCCAGGATCAGCGGCATGACGTCGGCGGCGAAATCGAGCGGTGCCCGCGGGCCGCCGCGCCGCTCCCGCAGGCCGTCGATCGCCGCCGGGGTGAACACCAGCGGGTCGTAGCTGACCTCGAAGCGGGTGACCAGCGGGCGGGCCCGGCACGGGACACCGGACCGCGAGTACATCACGATCCTCGGCTCGCGGCCGCCCGGCACATACTCGACATCGCCCTGATCGCGGCGGAACGTCCCGCCCCGCCCCACCGTCAGGGCGGACAGGACATCGATCGCGGACAGCCCGAACCCGCCGATGGCCACCGTCTGCCCGGGCGCTATCGACTCCAGGCAGTCCGGCAGCGGGTACGGCTCGGCGATCAGGCCCTCGGCGGCCGAGCTGGCGTTGCGGGTGTAGCCGGTGGTGAGGAAGGCGAAGTCGGCCGGCACCACGGTGCCGTCGGCCAGCGTGATGACCAGGCCGCCGCTGGGGTCCCCGCTGGCCTGCGCCGAGATGTCCACCGCCTCGCCACGGTGGACGACCAGCCGCACGTGCCCGGGCAGCTGCCGCCTGAGCTGGCCGAAGTACCAGCCGAGGTACTCACCGAGCAGCCGCCTGGGCAGGAAATCCGTGGGCCGCAGCTCGCGGCCCGCCGGGCCGACGGTGAACCCGTCGGCGGCCATCCGCAGGCCCCGCTCGACCGCCCACTGGAACAGGTTCGGGCCGTGGCCCGCGGTGTCCGCGGTCACGCTGAGCGGCCCGGGGAACATCGACACCTGACCGCAGGTGGTGTTCAGCATCAGGTAGTCGGGCTGACCGACGTCGTGCACGCCGGCCCCGGTGCCCACCGGGTCGATGACCTCGATGGTGATCTGTTCCGCACCGGCCAGCGCGACGATCCGCTCGAGCACGCCGAGCCCGCGCGAGCCTAGGCCGATGATCGCGACCGATCTGGTCATGACGCGCCTTTCGTGATGTGCGCGGTCAGCCGGGCCAGCGCCGCGTCGGCCGCGTCGGCGGCCTGGCCGGCCTCGGCCGCCGCCGCGATCACGTACCCGAGCCGGTCGCGGAACGAATGGCGCGGCACCACCGGCTGGCCGAGCGGGGCGGTGATGGCGACCTCGACCACGCCCGCCATCTGCCGGGCGTCGGCCACCCCGAGCACCTCGGTCAGCGTGCCCGCCTCGCGGGCGACCAGGAAGCGGATCGAAGCGGACCGGGCGGCGGCGGGCCGCAGCGGCACCGGGCGGCCCGCGGCCGCGGCCACCACGTGGAAGATCATGTCGATGCCGATCGCCTCCTGCACCGCGCGCGGGATCATCCCGCCCGCCAGCCGCGGGTTGACCTCGACCACGCACGGATTCTCCCCGGCCGCGAACCGCAGCTCGACGTGCGCGCCGCCCCAGCCCAGGCCGAGGGCACGCACCGCGGCCACCGCCGTCTCGCCGATCGTCTTGGCGTCCGCCGCGGCCAGCGGGGCGGGAAAATCGTGACCGATCTCGACGAAATACGGCTCGCCGCCGAGCCGCTTGGCGGTGATCCCCACCACCTGCTCGTCGATCAGCTCCGCCGAGTACTCCGCGCCGGTCAGGTACTCCTCGACCAGCACCGTGTGCTGCGGCGGCAGGGCCGGATCCGGGCCCGCGAACGCGTGTTCTGTGGCGGCCCGGACCTGGGCCGGCGTCTCGCACCGGCGGACCGCGATCGAGCCGGTGCCCGAGGCCGGCTTGACCACCACCGGATAGCCGATCGCGGCGGCGGCGGCGGCCGCCTCGTCCGGGGTCCGGGCGGCGGCGAACGCCGGGCCCCCCACCCCGGCCGCGCTCAGCGCGACCCGCTGGGCGTGCTTGTCCCGGCAGGCCCGCACCGCCTCGGGCGCCGAGTGCGGCCGGCCGAGCGCCCGGGCCGCCTGCGCCGCGGCGGCGATGAAGTATTCCGAGCTGCTCGTCACCCCGGCGATCTGGCCGCCCAGGTCGCGGCACGCGGCCAGCACCGCGGCGTCGGCGCCGGTGTCGGTCACCCGGTAATCGATGTCATCCGCGGCCACGTACGGGTACCGCGCCGGGTCACGGGCCAGCAGCACCGGCCGCAGCCCGAGCTGCCGCGCGCAGGAGCAGAACAGCCGCCCGGAGCCGGTCGTGTTGCTCTCCACAAGCACCAGCCACGGGTCCGTCATCCCGGCACCCGGCCCTGGTCCTTCCGCTGGTCTTTCCGCTGGTCTTTCAGCTGGGCGGCCGCGGCGGCCAGGGCGGTGTCCGCGGCGCGGCTGGCGCGGTGCCATTCCAGCTGCCAGCGGCGGTGCCCGGCCCACCGGGACAGGGCATCGGCGAACGCCGCGCCGAAGGCGCCGGGGCCGCCGCCCTGATCGTGCGCCCGGACCAGGTCGGCCAGCTCGAGCTCGGACAGCTCGATCCCGTCCAGCCAGCCGGGCGGCCCGAACTCGGCGAGCCGGGTCGAACCGGCCGCCAGCGCCTTGCGGACCGCCTCACCCACCATGTGATGGGCGGTGCGGAACGGCGTGCCCTGCCGGACCAGGCGGTTAGCCAGCGAGGTCGCCCCGGTGAACCCTTCCTCGGCCCGCTGCCGCATCCGCTCGGGCACCGGCCTGGCCCCGCTGGCCAGCACCTGGGTGAGCAAGACCGACTGCCTGGCCGCGTCAAGGCCGGGCCAGATCGCGGCCATGGCCTCGGTCCCGACCTCGATCGAGTTGGTGAAGGGCGCGGCCGTCATCATGCCCGCCGCGGCCGACCACGCGCCGATGGCGTGTCCCGGCTTGGCCTTGACGTGCTCGAGCAGGAAGGCGTTCCGCTTTTGCGGCATCGCCGAGCTGCCGCCGACCAGGCGGTCGGGGAAGTCGATGAAGCCGAACTCGGCGGTGCTCCACAGCTGCAGGTCGGTGGCGAACCGGCTCAGCACCACGGCCAGCCCGGCCGCGCTGCCCAGCAGCCGCAGCGGGACATCCCGGCTGGCCACGGCGTCGAGCGCGTGCCGGGTGGTGGAGCTGAAGCCGAGCAGCCGGGCCGTGGCCACCGGGTCGATCGGCAGGTCGGTGCCGGCCACCGCGCTGGCTCCCAGCGGGCACTCGGCCAGGCCGTGGCTGGCCGAGGCCAGCGCATCGATCTCCCGGCTGACCGCGACGGCCACGCCGAGCAGGTAGTAGCCGTAGCTGATGGGCATGGCCGCCTGGAAGTGCGTGTAGGCGGGCATCAGCACCTGGACGTGCGCCCGGGCGCGGGCCAGCAGGATGGCCTCGAGCCGGACCGCCTGGGCGGCGAACTCGAGCAGCCACTCGCGCAGCCTGAGCACGGTGATGGTCGCCTTGAGGTCGTTGCGTGACCGGCCCGACTGCAGCACCCCGCCCACCTCGGGGCCGAGCCGTTCGATCAGGTAGCCCTCGTACATCAGGTAGAGCCCGCGCGGCGCGGGCCTGGACCGCAGGGCGCTGAACTCGCCGGCCGCCAGCTCGTCGATGCAGCCGAGCAGCCGCGCCGCGGCCTCGGGCTTGATCAGTTGCTGCTGCGCCAGCATGATCAGGTGAGCCCGGTCGACCTGGATCATCAGCGCGAGCTCGGCCGCGAGCTCGGCCTGGGATGGCTCCCCGTACACCACGCGGCGGGTCCGCGGGCCAAGCTCACCGAGCAGGCGGCCCGTTCCGGTCACCCCGGCTCACCTTGGGCCGCCGCGACCGGGGACATGACCTCGTGGTAGGCGCGCCTGGCCCAGTCATACGCCATCCAGGATCCGCTCGGCTGGGCCGGATCATCGACCATGACCGGCTCGGCCGGCAGCGGCTGGCCCAGATGACCACGCGCGGCCAGCCAGTCGTCGTCGTAGACGGTGTCCTGGTACCGGTAACCCTCGTCCGGCATCATCACCACCGTCAGCGCGTCCGGGTTCGCCTGCGCCCACCAGCGTCCGGCCAGGTACGCCGCCCCGCTCGAGGGCCCCATGAACAACGCGTGCCGCTGGTGCAGCTGACGGGTCGCGGTGTAGGCCGCGGCCGGCGCCACCCAGTGCACCTGATCGAAGATCCGGTGATTCAGGTTGTCCGGCATCAGGCTCATGCCAAGACCGCGGAGCTCACGCGGGCCGTCCGGATGCCCGAACAGCACACTGGAATGGCTATCCACGCCGACGGCGCGGCATTCCGGCAGCAACGCCCGGAGCTGACCGACGGTCCCGCACATCGAGCCGCCCGACCCGACCGGGCCGGTAATGCAGTCAATCTGCCCCAGGCATTCAAGAAGATATTCGGCGACAATGCTATATGCGCGTGGATTATCCGGGTTCGAGTACTGACGGGGACAAAAAGCAGCGTCCAGGTCGGTCATAATCTGCTCAAGCCGGTCCAGCCGGGCGGCCTGGTAGCCGCCGGCCGTCTTAGCCGCCTCGGCGGGTACCCGCTCGACCACCGCGCCCAGGTCGGTCAGCCTGCGGTACAGCCGCTCGTCGATGACCGGATCGCTGACCAGGATCAGCCGGCGGTCCATGTGCACCGCCTGCATGGCCAGCGCGAGGCCGAACGTGCCCGAGGTGGTCTCGACGATCACCGTGCCGGGATCGAGCCGTCCCTGCTGCGCCGCCCGGCGCAAGATGAACCGCGCGGGAATCATCTTCATCAGCGTGAAACAGGCGGCGTAGAGGTTCTTGTCCAGCCGGATCAGCTTCGGCAGCTGGTAGGCATCGGTCGCTTCGGCGAAGCTGCCGCGCAGGCTCATGAGGCCGCCAGCTGCGCGACGCGGGTGGCCTGCGGGCGAGCGGGCTCGATGATATCGGTCACCGCGAACCCCAGCTCCTTTATCCCGAGCACGCAGCCGTCGGTGTCGATCCGGCTCCGGCGGGCGTCGAAGATCAGTCCGGCGATGGTCCCGCTGTGGGCGATCTGCAGGCCGGCGCCGCCGTACCGCAGGCACAGCTCGATCAGCGGCTCCAGACCGGGTTTGGGCAGGTAGCGCTGGTTGATCCGGGCGCTCGCCGTCGCCACCTTGCCGAGCAGGCCGACGTCCTCGGTGGCGATGGCCCGGCGGAGCGCGCCCCGCAGCACCTGGAACTCCCCGGCCTCGGCGTCGCTGTAATCGGCCGGCGGCAGGCTGAGCGTCTCGACCGCCTCGCCCGGGGCGGTGTCGCAGCCGACCACGGTCATCGGCGGCAGCCGGTGACCGAAGGTCTCGAGCACCACGCCGTCCCGGTGCGCGAACAACACCACCCGGTCGTCGATCATCACCGAGTCCGACGCCATCTCGGCCAGGACGGCCAGCCTGCCCACCTCCTCCCGGGACAACGACACCCCGTGATAGTCGGCCACGGCCTTGATCGTCGCGGTGACATCGCTGGTCGAGGAGCCCATCCCGATGCCGTGCGGGACGTTGCTCGTGATCTCCACCCGGCCGCCCTTGGCGGGCGAGGGATGGGCGGCGAACTCGCGCAGCGTGTAGATGGCCGCGCGCCTGGCCTTGGTCAGCCCGGACGGCCCGACCACGCCCCAGTGGCTCTGGCTCGGGTAGAACACCGCCTGGCTGCCCCGGCCGGGTAGCGGCATCGTCACCAGCGCGCGACGCAGCTGACCAGCGTCATCTTCGAAAACGCCCTGCATGAGTTCACCGTGGTGCGCGATCGCAGAGCCGATGCCCGCAGTTAATCCCGGTGTCAGCAGTTCAGGGTGGGCAGGCGCAGGCGAGGAGCCACCGAGCCACATGGGCGTGCTAACCCTTCCTGATGGTGAAAGCGAGGCTTTCGTGGTCGTGAGTGTAGGTACGGTATTCGGCGTGCGCGGGCTCGGTCCAGCTGCTCACCACGACGGATTCCGCGCGCATTGACGTGGCCGCCAAGAGCGCCTCGAGATCGGCTTCGTCGTAGAATCTGCAGTAGAAATCGAAATGGTCGATATATTCTTTCGGCGCGATTTCCCTGATATCCGGATCAGAGGTCTGGCAGTCATTCATCGTCCACATATTCGCGACGATAATTCCACCCGGCCTGACCACCCTGTAAAGTTCCCTAAGCGCGTCCTTGACATTTCTCAGGTGGCCGAGCAGATCCCAGCAGAATATTCCGTCCACCGAATTATCGAGCAGTCCCGTATCGAAGGCATCCAGCCGCAGGAAGATGGTTTTGGCGGCAATGCCAGCTTGCTCAGCCACGCGCTCGGCGATGGTCATGGCCTTGGTCGACGTATCCGCGCCGAGCAGGATAGAGGCGCCGTCGGCCAGCGCCGCGAGATTACGGCCGTCACCGCACGGAAGGTCGATAACCACCTTGGACTGATTCTGCTTGAACTCCTCTGCCGCCACCGCTGCATAAGGGACGGGCGGATCACCCCAAAGATTTTGCTGGTCTTTCAGAACTGCCGGACCATAGGCTTCATCCCACATCGGGACTGCGGCTGCGTCTTCGGCGGAATTGCTTGTGCTCACCGGGCCTCCAGCCCTCACCCGCTCAGTCGGCTGCCACATCGCATCGCGGCAAGCCATCCCGGCCCTAGGCTATACGTCGTCTCGCCGGGCCGCAATGCCCCACTTTCTGGCGTTTGCCCCTTTAGGTGGTATCAGGTCTAGCCTGCCCAGATATGCGGCCGTATACTCACCTCGCGCCGCCCGTGCCGCACGGCGCCGCCCGAGCGAAGTCAGGTGCGGCCGCGCCGGGAGCGCTCACCACGTTTTACCTGGTGAAATAGGGAAGGGAGTGGGAGCGGGGATGCACAGTAATGGGTGTTGCCTGTACCAAGACCGGGGCTGGCGGGGCAGATGGTAGCCAAGCAAGCTGGAGTGACAGTAATTGTTATCCCGCAACCTACCGTCAACGGGCCGCTACACATTGGCCACCTGTCCGGGCCCTATCTGGCGGCGGACATCGCCTCCCGGGCGGCGCGGGCTCGCGGTGACCGCGTCCTCACCCTGGCCGGCCTGGACGTCCATCCCAACTACGTCCTGACCAAGGCGGAAACCCTCGGCGTCGACGTCGAGGAGATGGTGGCCGGCTTCCGGGCCCAGATCACCACCGCGTTCGACCTCGCGGGCATCGGCTACGACGCCTTCCTCGACCCGGAAGACGCCCACTTCCAGCGGGCGGTCACCGGCATGCTGACCGAGCTGATCTCCTCCGGCGCCATCAGCATGCGCGAGGTCACGCTGCACGCGTGCGCGGACTGCGGCCGCACCATGCACCATTCCTATGTCGTCGGGAAGTGCCCGATCTGCGGATCAGGGGCGAACGGGCTGTCCTGCGAGCCGTGCGGCGGGTTCACCTCGGCCGAGCTGCTCATCGACGCCAGCTGCGCCCGGTGCGGCGGCGGGCTGCGCCCGATGCAGGTCACGGTGCCGGTCCTGCCGCTCGAGGACTACCGGGCCCACCTGGTGGAGGAATGGCAGCAGGCCGACCTGCCCGGCCGGGTACGGGCCGCGCTGGCGTATTACCTGCGGGCGCCGCTGCCCGACTATCCCGTGGCCTATCCCACCAACTGGGGCATCGAGGGTGACGGCCCGCTCGCCGGGCTGCGGGTGGACTTCCCCACCGAGCTCGGCCTGAGCTACCTCTACGGGCCGGCCCGGGTGCTGAATCCCGCCGCGGAAACCCTGCCGGAGCGGGTCGAAGCCTGGCGTGAGGTAGAAGGCGTCTGGCACTTCAACGGAATCGACAACACGTTCTACTTCGGGATCCTCTACCCGGCCATCCTGGCCGCCGCCGGGCTGGCCCGGCCGCTGCTGCGCGGGGCGACCGTGAACGAGCTGTACCTGCTCGACGGCCAGAAGTTCTCCACCAGCCGCAACCACGCGCTGTGGGCGGATGAGTTCCTGGCCGAAGAGGACCCCGAGCTGGTCCGCCTCTACCTGTCCTGGGACCGGCCGGACCGGTACGAAAGCGACTTTACCCGCGAGGGCTACCTGGCGTTCTGCTCCTATGTCCGCCCGCTGCTGGCCGGCCCGGCGCCGGCCGGGCCCGCGGGCAGCGCGCTGCCCGCGGAGCTGGCTCCGGCCGAGCTGACCCGCGCGGAGCGGGCGCTGCAGCTCAGCGGGTTCGACTCCGCGCTGGCCACCCGGTGCCTGCTGAACGCGCTGACCGCCGGGACCGGAGCCGGCTCCGCCCCGCTGCGGGCCCTGACTGGCCGGCCATGACCTCCCCGGCCGCCAAGGACGACCCGCTGCTGCTCGTCATCGGGACGGGCGGGCAGGCCTTCCGCGAGTACCTGCTGGCCTCCATCGCCTCCTGCTACCGCGTCCACCTGCTCTGCGGCGCCGAGCCCGGCTGGCCGCGGGGATACCTGGACGGCTGGACCGTGCTCGACATGGACGACACCATCGACGCGGCGCCGCTGTGCGCGGCGGCCAGGGACCTGGCTGCCCGCGAGCCGGTGCGGGGCGTCCTGAGCTGGGACGAGGCCAGGATCCTGCAGGCCGCCACGGTGGCCGCCGAGCTCGGCCTGCCCGGCGGCGACCCGGATATGGTGCTGCGCTGCCGGGACAAGCACCTGACCAGGCAGGCGCTGGCGGCGGGTAACGTGCCGCAGCCGCGTTCGGTCCTGGTGGGCGACCTCGGCCAGGCCGCCGCGATCGCCGGTGAGGTGGGGTACCCGGTCGTGCTGAAGCCGCGCGCGATGGGCGGCAGCCTGGGCGTGGTCCGCGTCGACACGCCCGCCGAGCTCACCGCGAGGTTCGAGTTCGCCCGCGACTGCGCGATCCCCGGGTCCTGGCGGTACGACGAGGGCGTGCTGGTCGAGCAGTACGTGGCCGGACCCGAGATCAGCGTGGACTCGGCGATCCACGGTGGTGACATCCAGCCGATGTTCGTGGCCCGCAAGCAGGTCGGCTACCCGCCCTACTTCGAGGAAGTGGGCCACATCGTGGACGCGGCCGACCCGCTGCTGGCCGATCCCGGGCTGGCCGCGGTCCTGGCCGCGGCGCACCGCGCCCTCGGCTTCACCGACGGAATCACCCACGCCGAGTTCAAGCTCACCGGCGACGGCCCGGTGGTCATCGAGGTCAACGCCCGGCTCGGCGGCGATCTCATCCCGTACCTGGGGATGCGCGCCAGCGGCATCGACCCTGGCCTGGCCGCCGCGGCGGTGGCCTGCGGCCAGCGGCCGCAGCTGCGGCCGGACCGGTCCGCGGTCGCCGGGGTGCGCTTCTTCTACCCCGAGCGCGACGACACCGTCATCGGCGCGGTCAGCTTCGACGCCGCCGCGCTGCCCGCGGAGACCGACTTGGCGCTGGGGCTGGCCGAGCCGGGGGACATCATGTCGCCGCCGCCCAAGGGCACCATGTCCGGCCGGGTCGCGTTCGCCACCGTGCTGGCGGATACGGCGCAGGCCTGCCAGGCGGCGCTGGACGCCGCCCAGGCCGCGCTGATCATCGAGCCGGCCTAATACCAAGCCAACCCCACTCCGCAGCATCCTTCACAGAAGAGAGAACACATGAGATGGCATCGTATTGCATCGTGGCGAATTCTCGCCACGATGGGGGTCGCGGCCCTTGCCGTGGGCACGGTTCCCGGCATGGCCTCCGCCGCGCCAACCCACTCAGGCGGTAATTACACGTGCACAGGCACCGCGGCATCGCCCGGCACGCTGGCCGGCAATTTTGCCAACGTGACCATAACAGGCACCTGCCTCGTGGACGCGGGAAATGTCAACGTCGCAGGCAACCTCATAATCGCGCAGAACGCGTCGCTGGCCGCGGATTTCGGCCAAAACGATAAGACGGATTCTGGTACTTCGAATATCACCGTCCGCGGCAACATGATTGTCGAGAAGGGTGGCAGCACGCTGCTCGGCTGCTATCCGCTCTCGGTTACCCTGTGGGGGGCCGGCTCTCCCCCGACCTTGTTCTCGACACCCGATTTCCCGTGCGATGACGAGGCGGACCCGCTGAACACGCCGGTGCTCAGCGCGACCGAGTACATCGGCGGCAACCTGATCGCCTACCAGCCGCTCGGGGTCGTGGTGCACAACACGACGGTGCGCGGGAACGTGGTGCAGTACGGCGGCGGCAACGGCACCGCCTTCGACCCGGTGGGCATCTTCGCCGTGTACATCCCGGGCGGTCCCCCGGCCGCCCCTGGCCAGTTCGACGCACCGGCCCCGCTGCCCGCGTACACCGACTTCAGCAACGTCAAGGCCGGCGGCAACATGGTCCTGGACGGGATGGACACGTCCTGGTACGGGATCATCAGGAACACCGTGCGGGGCAGCCTGATCGACACCAACAACACCACCGCCCCCGACGGCAACGAGCTGTCGGACAACACCGTCTACGGCAACCTGGTCTGCTCAGGGAACAACCCGGCCGTGGAGTACGGGGACAGCAACGGCGTGCCCAGCAAGGTCGGCGGCCACGCGACCGGCGAGTGCGGTTTCAACGTCCTGATCCCGAACCCGTCACCCATCTCGGTGCCGGGTTTGCCGTCGTACCCCCTCGATCACGTCTCGGTTCACCTGCACCACTAGTACCGCCTGCACCACATCGGGCCGGGGTGGCCAGGAGCATCTGGCCACCCCGGTGTCACCACGTTCACCCTGGTAGAACGACTTCCCGAGGCAGCGTCGTGACATGACCGTGATCGGCCCGGGTCGCCTGGAACTGTAGTTACGCGTGGTGACTATAGACATAAAGGTTGCGTTATGACCAAGATGGGCACTTGACGTAGATCATCTCTCATGTGAGCATTGTCCTGGCGATCCGGATTGCCATGAGAAGCGGCAGGAGCGGGAGATCCTGGCACAGCCGGTGCTCTATTGCGCCGTTCTTTCGTCACCCATTTACTGTTCGGCTTGTTCATGCCCTTGAAAGCTCGTCCTGTTCGATGCCCCAGAAAGGCGGTGACAGCAGTGGCTCATCAAGAGGTGGAGATTCTCGCCGTTGGTGCCGGACCATCCAATCTGGCTTTAGCGGTTGCCGTCGAGGAACTTGCCGCACCGGAAGTGGCCGCCAACACGGTCATCATCGAGCGGCACGAAAGTGTCGCCTGGCAGCGCGGCATGCTTCTTCCGTGGACCCAAAGTCAGGTATCTTTCCTCAAAGATCTCGTGACTTTGCGCAATCCACTCAGCCGCTTCTCATTTGTCAATTACCTGCACTCCATGGGCAGGCTTGACGACTTCGTCAACATGGCGAGCTTCCTGCCGTTCCGGCTGGAGATATCTGACTACCTGCAGTGGGTGGCCAAGTCGCTGTCGCTGGTCCGGGTCGAGTACAGCCAGGACTGCGCGGGCATCGACTCCGTCCGGTCGGACGACGGCGAGACGGTCGACGGCTGGCTAGCGCGGATGGCGGACGGGTCGACGATCGCGGCGCGGAACCTGGTGATCGGCGCCGGCCGCGAGGCGCACGTGCCCGCCGCCTTCGCCGGGCTGCCCCGGGAGCGGGTCATCCACAGCACCGAGTACTCACGCCGGATGGCCGACGTCGACCCGCAAGCACCGCACCGGGTGGTGGTCGTGGGCGCGGCGGAAAGCGCCGCGGAGATGCTCTGGGAGACCTACCAGCGCTTCCCCCGGGCGCAGTGCACGATGGTCATCCGGTCGATCGGGCTCGACTACTACCAGACAAGCAAGTTCACCAACGAGCTCTTCTTCCCCGCCTACACCGACCGGTTCTACGCCGCGCCCGAGCAGACCAGGGAACAAGTGCTGCACGCCATGCGCCGCACCAACTACGCGGCCGTGACCCCGGAGATGCTCGACACCTTGTTCCGGCAGATCTACCTGGAGCGGCTGACCGGCGAGCAGCGGCTGTCCATGGTCACCATGGTCGACGTCGAGGCGGCCGAGATGGTGGACGGCGAGATCGTGCTCACCCTCAACGACCGGATGCGGGGTGGCCGCGACGAGCTGCATTGCGACTTGGTGCTGCTCGGCACCGGCTTCGAGCCCAGGATGCCCAGCCTGATCCAGAACCTGGCCGACGCGTGCGGCATCGGGGACGTCCGGGTCAGCCGCAATTACCGGATGATCACCCCGCCGGACATCACGGCGGGCTGCTACCTGCAAGGAACCAACGAGGCCACGCACGGCATGGCGGACTCGCTCATCAGCGTGCTCGCCGTGCGGGCCGGCGAGATCGTCAGCGATCTGCTCGCTCACCGCGAGCAGGCGGCCGCGCCGGACCCGGCCGCCACCACCTTAATGCGGGCCTGACCACGGGAGTAACTGATGGAAATCCGCAAGCTCGACCGGGACGCCATGCCGGAGGAGTACGGGGTGAGCGTCCAGCGGCTGGTGCCGTGGGCCGCGCTCAACGCGCCGTTCGAGGGTGCCTGGTGCGTCATCGCGCCGGGCAAGGCCACCGACGCGCACTCCCACCACGAGTACGAGATCTTCATCGCGATCTCAGGTGAGGGGGCACTGGAGGCCGAGGGCGAGCGCCGCTCGTTCCGGCCCGGGGATGTCGTGCACTTCCCGCCGGGCGTGCATCACCAGGTCATCAACGCCGGGCCGGAGGATTTCCAGTTCTACAGCGTGTTCTGGGATACCGGCATGTCGGAGAAGTTCGCCGCCCGGCACGCGGTCGCAGGTGATGCGGGTCCGTCATGAAACTCCTCGGGCTCGAGGCCCGGCAGAACTCGCACTACTACCACTCGCGTTATGAGCTGGTGCGCGGCTTCGGCGCGGACCTGTTCGTGCTCAACGGCATCGGCGAAGAGGGCTACTGGACCCAGGGCCGGTACCGGATAGCCGGCTCGCAGAAGATCGACGACATCATCGCCGCGGCCCGGGCCTGGCACGACGTCGAAGGCTTCGAGGGCGTGTTCTCGTTCTCCGAATCCGGCGTGATGGCGGTGGCCGCGGTGGCCGAGGCGCTCGGGTTGCCCAGCGTGGGAGTGGACGCGGCCCGCAAGAGCCGTAACAAGCTGCTCATGCGCCAGGCTTACCAGCAGGCCGGCGTGCCGCATCCGCGGTACCGCTTCGTGACCAGCCTGTCCGAGGCCAAGGCGGCCGCGGCCGACTTCGGCTATCCGGTGGTGCTCAAGCCGACCCTGGGCGCCGCCAGCAACTACGTGTTCCGGATCGACGACGACGAGGAGATGGCGGAGCGCTACCGGGACGCCACCGACGGCATGCAGCGCATGTCCTGGTACCTGATGGAGGCCGAGGGGCTTGACCTCGGGCCCTACGGGCTGCTCGTAGAGTCGTTCCTGGACGGCCACGAGCACCTGTTCGAGGCGCTGGCCTGGGACGACGAGGTCTACCTCGGGTCCGCGGTAGACCGGGTCACCGCCGAGGGCGAGACCTTCGACGACGACGTGCACCGCGCGCCGACCCGGCTCAGCGAGGCCGAACTCAGCCGCGTGCACCGGATCATCACCGACGCGGCCCACGCCCAGGGCCTGCGGCGCAGCGTCATGCACGCCGAGGTCAGGTTCCACCAAGGCGAGCCGTACGTGGTGGAGATCGCCATCCGGCCAGGAGGCGGCGGCCTCGATCTCGTCGCCCAGGTGACGGCTGATTACAGCCCGATCGAAGCGGTGATGGACGTGGCCCGCGGGGTGAAGCCCAAGGTGCGGCACTACCAGCCCACCGGCGTGCACATGATGGGTACCTGCCTGATCTGCCAGGCAGGCCAGGTCGAGTACGTCCGGATACCCGACGAGGTGACCAACGCCAAGCAGACGCTGATGGCCAAGATCACCGCGCAACCGGGCGACGTCATCCGCCGCCCGCCGGACGGCAACAACATCCTGGGGTTCCTCATCGTCACCGGCACCTCGGATGACGACGCCCAGGCCACGCTGGAAGACTTCGCGGACAAGATCGACGTCAAGCTCACCGGCCAGCCGCTCGCCACCACGAACACGCCGTGGCCCCGGCTGCGTACCGCGCATGTCGCACCGTGAACTCACCGAGCTCTACCTGAAGGAGGCGGCAGCACGCGGAGCGGCACCCGATGACCTGCGGGAGGTCGCGTACCGTCAGCTCGATTTCGCCGCGACGTCCTTCCGCGGGCGCTGCCTCACCCGCCCGGTGTTCCTTGACCATGCCGAGCAGGCCCGGCTCGCGGCGGACCTGGAGAACGTGTTCACGGCGCTGACGGCCCTGCCGGACCGGCTGTTCGGCGGCGACTTCGGCGCCTTCGCGCGCGCGGTCGGGCTGGCCGGAGACCAGGTCAGCGCGGTGCTGCTGGCGCGGGCCCCCGCTCCCATCCGGCTGGGCCGCGCCGATCTCTACCTGGAGCCCGCCGGCTTCCGGCTGATGGAGATCAACATGGGCAGCACCACCGGCGGCGGCGACAACGCCATGCTGTGCCGGGCGATGCTGAAGCAGCCGGAGTTCGCCGAGTTCGCCCGCGCCCACTCACTGTCCTACCTGGACACCCTGGCCGAGATAGCGGACACCATCATGGCCGCGTGCGGGCTCACCCCGGGCGACGGAGCCCTGGTCGCCGCCGTGGACTGGCCGCCGGCCGCGGACCAGTTCAACACGGTCCTGCGCACCAGCGCAGCCGAGCTCGGCACGCTCGGCCTGGACTTCGTCCCCTGCCATCTGGGCAACCTGTCCGTGCACGACCGCCGGGTGTGGCTGGACGGCCGCCCGGTGGACGTCATCTACCGGGTGTTCATGATCGAGGATCTGCTGCACCCGGACGGCCCCGCGCTGATCAACCCCATCCTGAGCGCGGCCGAGCGGGGCGATGTGAAGATCTTCACCCCGATGGACTCCGAGCTGTTCGGCAGCAAGGGCACGCTGGCCCTGCTGTCCGACGAGGCCAACCGGCACCTGCAGACCCCGGCCGAACAAGCCAGCCTGGACCGGCTGCTGCCGTGGACCCGGATGGCCAGGGCCGGCTCGGTGACCGTGGACGGCGAACGAGTCGATCTGCTCGAGTACGCCACGCAGGAGCGCGAGAACCTCATCATCAAGCCGACCGCCCTGCACGGCGGGCTCGGCATCACCCCGGGCTGGCTGACCGACGCGCAGGAATGGGACCGCCAGCTGCGCGCCAGCCTGGACGGCCCGTTCGTGCTGCAGCGCCGGGTCCGCCCGGTGCCCGAGTTGTTCCCCGGCGCCGGCGGCCTGGAGTCCTGGGTGCTCACCTGGGGAGCCTTCCTCGGCCGGCGTGGCTACGGCGGGATGTGGGTGCGCGGCACCGCCGACGCTGACGCCGGCGGCGTCAACATGGCGACGGGAGCGTCTGCGACCTGCTGCTTCCATCAGGTCGCCCCGTCTGCCGACGACGGCTAGGGCGGGAGCGACAGTGCGGGTATGCGTGGTGGGCGGCGGCCTGGCCGGCTCCCTGCTGGCCTGGCGCCTGGCTCAGCTGCCCGGCACCCAGGTCGAGCTGATGACCGGGCCGGGACCCGCCGCCGATGCGACCGCGGCCTCAGGCGGCGCGGTCCGGGCGTACGAGACCTTGCCCGCCCAGCGCGGGCTCGCCATCGCCAGCCTGACGGAACTGCTGGCCAGCCCG
>Ga0182013_10000509_pt1 | contig 53938 bp, 45 predicted proteins | sample 612S2MmetaG_FD_120487 | JGI IMG/M metagenome (GOLD analysis project Ga0182013, IMG submission 120487) | Permafrost microbial communities from Stordalen Mire, Sweden - 612S2M metaG | ecosystem: Environmental > Terrestrial > Soil > Wetlands > Permafrost | place: Sweden: Stordalen | collected...
CAAGGTTAAATAGCTGAACATCGCCGTCTGCTTCTGATCATCTCCACGCATACTTACTTGATAAAGCAAATCACAATGAAAAGCTGTGACCACCTGCAGTCAAAGAGTTTTTCCGCAACCTGTTTAGCCCGTACCCTCCACTAAAGCCCGTACCCTTCATTTCTCGCTCAAATTTTAAATGCGATTGCCCTGCGGGGAAACAGCTCCAAGTTTTCACTTGGCGCACGAATACGATACGATGTCATGCAGGCCTGCACCACCCCGTGTGCGGACTCGAAACCGGAAGCCTTTTCGGGCCCGGAAAACCTTGGAAAGCAGCCGCGCGCAAACACTATGGACGCTCACTCCTATCACGCCATCGCCACCGGGCCCTTCGCCCCGCTTTACCCTTACTACGCCGGCCAGATTCTCGCCAAGGCCGGTGTAACTTCGGGCTGCTGCCTGGATGTCGGCTGCGGCGGCGGCTATCTCGGCCTGGCCGTGGCCGAGATGAGCGGGCTGGACCTTTACCTGCTGGATCAATCCGCAGAGATGGTCGCCATCGCGCAGACGAATGTCAGCGAACGCGCGCTCTCCGGCAGCGTGGAGATCATGCAGGGCGTGGTGCAGGCCATTCCTCTCCCGGAGCAGTCGGTCGATCTAGTGGTCAGCCGCGGCTCGATCCCTTTCTGGGATAATCTGCCTACCGCCTTCAGCGAGATTCATCGCGTGCTCAAGCCCGGCGGCTACGCCTGCGCGGGCGGCGGGCTGGGCACAGCCGAGATGCGCGAGGCAATCCTGCGCGAGATGCGGAGCCACGATCCGCAATGGCACGCAAAACAGCGCCACAGCATTCCGCATCACGATGAAAGCCACTATGCCGATGCGCTGCGGGCCGCCGCTATCCCCGGCGCCACCGTCACCCGCGGCGAAACCGGGACCTGGATCGAGTTCCGCAAATAGAGCGTTTCCCGGATTACAGCAGAACCGGCAAGCGATTCAAGCCTGACACGGGGAACAACGACAGGAACGTCGTGAGTAAACGACATACACCTTAGAAACAAGTAACGTATATATTACATGGGAATTTATATTGGCAGCGGCCCGATGGGGCAATAGCATTTACTTGCACTCAAATTAGCGGAGTATGCGCTTACACATGACCATGTCGTGTGTGCACAGAATGTGCCTGTCTGATTTCAAGAGGAGATTGCCTCGCATTGCGTCGTTTTGGCCGCTGCTTTCCAACGGCGTACCCATGATCGGTATACCGCGAATCTGTTTTTGCAAGTGTTTAAGCGCTGCCTGCATCCCCGTCCCCCACGGGGTCTGGGGCGGAAAGCGTGCGGCGTTGTAAAGGATTCTCGCCAGGCTCTGTCCCCCGGAGCCCAGATCGCGTGTGCCATCCGGCAGCCTCACTGGCTGCGCAGGGCAGTTGTGCGATTACGACGCCATCCTGAAAGCCACTGGCATCAGGAACTACGCGATCGCCCAAAGCGGCGACGGCAAGTGGATACAGATGTGGAAATAGCCACAGGCCAGCGGTTTTGCATTCGCCGGTTTTGCATTCAATAACCCGCAAGCCTCATGTGCGCATGGAGCACATGAGAAATTACCACAGCAAGAGGAGAGTAATATGCATCGCACCACTGATTCTCTGAGCGGCGGATGTCAAGCGTCTGCTGTTTGCTCGGCCAGCCGCGCGACCACTCACAGATTTTCCCGCACCATTGCCATTCACGCGCTCTTCGTTCTCTTTCTGGGGCTCTGGCTGGCGCTGGAGCCGCTGCCTTCTTACTCGTATCAATCGAGTCAGCCCGAAACCGGGACGGCAGGCGCACAGCAGGTGAAGGATAGCGGCCGCATTGCCGGAACGGTCAAGGATCCGCACCAGGCGCTGGTGGCGGGCGCCAAAGTCACGCTGAGCAGCCAGCAGCCTCGCCTGATGCGCAACACGGTCACCGATGGGCAGGGCGCCTACGAATTTTCTTCCCTGCCGGATGCCGTTTATAGCCTGAAGATTGATGTCCCTGGCTTCAAGACGCAGACTGTGCCGGAGATCACCATTGCTTCGTCGGCCAGCGTCACTCAGGATGTGGCTCTCGGCTTGGGCGGAGCCAGCGAATCGATTACCGTCAATGCCTTGACGCTGGACACCGACGTGAAGACCCAGCAACAGGCGGCGCTGCTGGATCTCCCCGAAGGCGTGGCGAGCGACAACATCGAATTTACCGCCAAGGACATCGAAAACCTGCATCCCGCGTCGCTGCTGGACGTCTTGCAGCAGGTGCCGGGCCTGGCCGTGAGCTTTCAGGGACGGCAGCACATGGACTTCGCGTCGATGCGCGGCGGCAGCTTCCAGATCATTCTAGACGGCGTATATATGTCGCAGACCGATCGTCTGCTGGCGACGCTGCCGGTGCAGTTAGTCGAGTCGATGACGATTGTGCGCGACTCGACGGCGCTCTCGATTGGCCCGCTGGCCGCCCTTCTGGGCCAGACCATGGGCGGCGTGAGCAACGGAATGGCCAACCAGGGATTTGTTATCATCAGAACGAAGCGCGCGGCTGGCAACGATGGCGGCTTTGTCGCCGACGGCGGTAACTTCGGCACGGCGCTGGGACAGGTCTACCTGGGTTCGAAGACCGGCAACTGGGATTATCGCGGCGCGTATACCTACTACAACACCGAGGGTAAGGATAACTGGAACATGCAGGCCCGGAATGGGTCGGCTACCTTCCACGGCGGCTACACCAGCAGCAAGCTGACCATGGACTTTATGTATTACGGCAGCCGCGGCATGCGCAACATGGAGTACGGCGAGGTTCTGTCGTCGGCTACCTTTGGCTCCTGCACGCCTAAAGCTACACAGGTGGGAGCGCTCTGCCCGACGACCATGAACATCTACAAGCTGGACGGGGATCTGTTCGCATTTAATGCAGTGCGGCATTGGAACGACAAGAACCGCACCGTCTTGCAGTATGGATTCGACCGGCTCAGCATCAACTCGGGTATGTCTCCCACCCATACTGCTATCCCGACCAACGAGCAGGACTCGACCGAAGGCGACTTCGTGCTGAAGCACACCTACCTGCTGAAAGGAAACGCCCTTACCGGCGGCGGGCAATGGGTGCACTACATAGCCCCCCTCGGGTCGGCGCCCGTCAGCGGCTCTCACGCCAATCGAACCGACCAGATCATGGCCAGATGGTTCGCGCAGGATGATTACCATCTGATGGACAACCGCCTGGTGCTCGATGGCGGCATCCGCGGCGACAAGGTGCATAACGGCAACTATAATTCGACGCTAAAGAAGCCTTCCGATATATGGTTATCAACCTTCAAGACGCTGGGCTTTGGCGCGACTTACAAGATAACCCCAACAGTGAACGTGGCGGCCCGCTATGGCCTGGTCACTACTCCTCCGCCAAGCAACTATGTTTTCCAGACCAGCACGATGACAGCGCCCTCCTCGAATCTGCCCAATCAAACGCAGAATCGCGGCGAGTTGAGTTCCAACGACAATATCAACCCGCATTTCAATCCGCGCGTTTCGATCTACATCTACGACACCACCAACGGTACGGCTTCGGCGTCGACTTGCACCAGCCCCGCCGACGCCACCCCTCCGAATAAGAAAAACTCGTCCTCCTGGCTCAACGCTTCCGGCAATGAAATCGATTGCGTCAGCATAGTCGGCGACGTCAAGACGGCGGGCACCGAGGTCGGCTTCTCCGGCCGTCTCATGGGTCCGTTCAGTTACAGCACGGGCTATGGCTACGTGGGCACGGATAACACCGCGGTCAACAAGACCATGTCCCACAACTTTGTGAATGCCCAGCTGAACTATCACCAGAAGAACTGGTTCGGCAATTTCAGCATGGTGTATGTCGGACCGCTGTGGTCTTCTGCGTCGCCGGGCGGAACCTACTACGGAGAGCTGGCCAACTACAGCCGCCTGGACGGCAACGCCGGATACAACTTCATGCTCTTCGGCAAGCAAATGTCATTTACCGCATACGAACGGAATTTGAACGACAACAACTATGCCACCCGCTACGTGACCGGCGCATATCGCGATCCGGGCCGACAGTATGGAGTCGAGTTAGCTGGCAAGGTGTTCTAGGCAGCTTGCCAGTTAACGCGGAGTTTCATTGAGTTATTGATCCGGCCAGATTGGATCGCGAGACAAGGCCCCACCCTAGCCGCAAAAGTTGCAAGAAGCAGGTTCTTCGACTTCGCTGCGCTTCGCTCAGAATGACAGCGGCGAGGGTGCGCACCCCGGTTTATCGCATTCATTTCAGGCCGGAGTTTTACACTTCACCACGAAAGGATTACGCCATGAATCTCAGGTTCACCCCGGTGCTGCTCCTGATGGCCAGCCTCATCTCATCTGCCTATGGCCGTGAGATCGTCGATATGAGCGGCCGCAAGGTCACGCTTCCCGATCACATTACGCGGCTCTACGCTCCCTCCCCGTACGGGGCTTACATGATGTATGCGTTGGCTCCCGACTTGATGACGGGACTGATGTTCGAGCGCCAGAACAACACATCGAAGTTTCTTCCCAAGCAGTTGGACGGGCTGCCGGTGATCGGCGGCATGGGCATGGGGCCAAACGCCAATCCGGAAACGCTGATCAAGAGCCACCCCCAGGTGCTGATCATGTGGAAGAATGACCGCAATCCCATCGATGACCGCACCATCACCATGCTGGACAAGCTGAATATTCCCTACGTCTTTGTGGAAGCCTCCAATATGACTGAATATCCCGGCGCCATTCGCTTCCTGGGTCAACTGCTGCATCGCGAACCGCGCGCCGAGCAGATGGCCAAGGCCGCGGAAAAGATTCTGGCCAGTACCACCGCCGCTGTAAACAAGGTTCCGGCCAATCAGCGTCCCAAGGTCTTCTATGCCGAAGGCGTCGACGGTCTCAGCACCGAGTGCAACGATTCCATTCACACCGAGTTGCTGCGCCTGGATGGAGACGTGGACATTTACCGCTGCCACACATCGAGCCACATGGGGATGGAGAAGATATCCCTGGAACAGATCATCATGGACCGCCCGGATGTGATCGTAGCCCAAGAAAAGTTCTTTTACGACAAGGTCTATCAGGATTCGGCCTGGCAGCAGGTCAAGGCGGTCCGCGAGCACAGGGTTTATCTCATCCCGCGCACCCCGCTCAACTGGTTCGACCGCCCGCCATCGTTCATGCGCTTCATGGGGCTGGAGTGGCTCACCAATTGCCTTTATCCGAAGCAGTATCCCCTTGACATCGTCAAGCAAACCAAGTCCTTTTACAAGACGTTCCTGGGCGTCACATTGACAGATCAGGACGTGCGCGAGATTATTCAACAATGAGCGCCAGCACCGCCGTCGTGGAAGAAAAACCTGGCCAAACCGGCCGCCAGCCTGACGAGGCGGAGCAGCACTGCTCCGCCTTTGCCAGGGTGCTGCGAAAGGGCAAAGGCCAGTTTCCCATTGCCGCGAGCGCACTGTCTCTTTTGGCGGTCATGCTGTTTTCGCTTGGTCTTGGCAAGTACCCCATCGCGCCCAAGGAAATTCTTCAGTTTTTATGCCAAAAGTACTTCGGGGCGGCGTTTTTTTCCGCCGACCACATGCGTTTGCTCAATAGTATTCTGGTCGAAATTCGCCTGCCGCGCATTCTTGCGGCGGCCTTGATCGGTTCCGCGCTTTCCACCTCGGGAGCGGCCTTTCAGGCCATGTTCGTCAACCCGCTGGTTTCGCCCAGCCTGCTTGGCGTGCTGGCCGGCGCATCCTTCGGCGCGGCGCTGGGAATCGTTTACCTGAAAAGCTGGTATGCCGTGCAGATAGCGACCTTCCTGGGCGGGCTGATCGCGGTGGGAATCGCAGTGGGCATCGCCCGCGTCTATCGCGTCAATAGCACCATCATGCTGGTGCTGGGCGGCATCATTAGCGGAGCGCTGTTTACCTCGCTGCTTTCGCTGGTGAAGTATCTTGCCGATCCGTATAACCAGCTTCCCGCCATCGTCAACTGGCTGATGGGCAGCCTGACCTTTTCCGACCGCTCGATGGTCATCAAGACCAGCATTCCGATCGGCGTGGGGCTTCTGGTGCTGTTGCTGTTTTCCCGCCACCTGAATGTGCTCAGCATGGGAGACGAAGAGGCGCGTTCGCTCGGCATCAATGTCAAGCGCGTGCGCCTGCTGGTCATCTTCTGCGCCACAGTGGTCAGCACATTGACCGTGGTATTGGCGGGAACGATCGCCTGGGTCGGACTTATCGTGCCGCATTTCACCCGCATGATCACAGGCCCGGACAATCGCAAGTTGATTCCGGCGACCATCCTGATCGGCGCCGCCTATCTGATCGTGGTCGATGATATATCGCGGCTCGCCTTTTCCTATGAGATTCCGATTGGCATTGTTACCGCGCTGCTAGGCATTCCCTGCTTTGCCTTTGTCCTGCGCAATGCGCGCAAAGGGTGGAACTGATGAGTCTTTTCGAGGTGGATTCGCTTTCCTTCGCTTATGGCCGCGCCCCGCTGATCGATGGCCTCAAACTTACCATCGGCGAGGGCGACGTGATCGCCCTGCTGGGGCCGAACGGCAGCGGCAAGACGACCCTGCTGAAGCTGCTTCTGGGGTTGCTCAAGCCTAAGCAAGGAGTAATTCGCCTGCGCGGCCAGCAGCTTCACGAAATCGGCCGGCGCGAACTGGCCCGCCAACTGGCCTATGTCCCGCAGGTGCACCGGGAGGCATTCGGATTTCATGTCTTCGATGTGGTGCTGATGGGCCGCATGCCGCATAGTTCATTTTTCAGCAGTTACGGAGACAAGGATAAACAGATTGTCTGGGATGCGCTGGAGAAACTGGGCATTCTTCATTTGGCTGAACGTCCCTACACGGAGATCAGCGGCGGCGAGCGGCAGCTTACCCTGATTGCGCGCGCCCTGGCGCAAGGGGTCCGTGTTTTTGTGATGGACGAGCCCACCAACGGGCTCGACTACGGAAACCAGGTTCGCCTGCTGGAGCGTGTGGGCTTGCTGGCCGACGAAGGCTACACCTTTGTCTTCACCTCGCACCATCCCGAGCACGCCCTGGCCATAGCCGATCGCGTGGTGATGATGCAAGGCGGCGCGATCATCCGCGATGGCGCTCCGCTTTCGACCGTTACGCCGGAAAGGCTGGCCGAGCTTTATGGGTTGCCCGCGCGGCTCTTTGAAAGCGGAACGAACAGAGGCTGCGGCATCCCCTTGCTGCGCCATGGGGCGGCTTATAATCTTTAGAGCTGTGGCTCCCGCGCGCCGGCCGAAAAGCCTGCATTGAATGGCGGAAGAGATGGCATTGAAGGGAAGGGTTGGACGGCTATCGTGGTAAGGCCCAAGAGAAGCAAGGAGAAGGTCTTCGATCCGGCGTTTGTGACTCACTGCCTGGAGGTGAAGGGCGCGGTCAACCACCCTTTGCGGCTGACGGCGGAAGAGCTGGGCGCGATGGAACTCACCGAGGTCCGGGACGTGAACATGATCTGCGGCAGCGGGCGCAACGAGGGCTTCATCGAGAGCTATCGCGGCGTGCGGCTGACCGAGGTGCTGAACCGCGCCGATGTGATCATGCGGGTGCACGATTCGCCCAACTACCTTTATGTCACGGCAATGTCCAGCGACGGCCGCTGGGCGCTGTTTTCCTATCAGGAGCTTTTTAATACCTCCGTGGGCGAGCAGGTCATTGTCATCATCGAAAAAAACGGCCAGCCGCTGGGCGACGATGAGGGCAAAATTGCCTTAATTTCGGCCAATGACACGCGCTCCGGCCAGCGCAAGCTGCGCTATCTCAAGAGCGTCGAAGTGCATGAGCACCTCTGGAATGAAGGCAGCGAATTACGTGCGGAGTGACAATCAATCCATCCGCGTGGAGACTGCGGCCCTAGCGCCTCCGGCCTCGTCGGCGAAGATCCTCGCAGAGGCCGCCGAATGCCTTGCCAGCCTCTATGATGAGCTACTGCCTTCTTTGTCGGTCGAGAAGCTGATCGTCGGCGTATTCTTCACCGGCGTGAAGCTCTCCAACGGCTGCGCGGGCGTCGCCTATACGCCGCCGGAGATGATTCAACGGGCCAGCACGAGAATCCTCAAGGGGGAAATGCCAAGGTATCATGGCCTGAAGGCCGCCCAGGTCTTGAACGGCGATCTGCCCGGCCCCTTTGCCGATGTGATCCGCCTGGCCACCTTGAATGCACTATCCGTCCCGTTTTTTCAAAGCGGCCGCTACGAGATTACCTCCGGCGACGACCTCAGCGGCTTTACCCAACTCTTCCAGGGGAAGCGCATCTGCATGGTGGGCGCGATCATTCCCCTGTTGAAGCGCCTGAACAAACTGGGCGCCGCCGAGATTGCCATCGTGGACAAGAAGAAAGAGACCCGGGAGGAGGCTGTGCTGGGCCATTTCGTCCCGGTTGAAGAGACCGCCAGCGCCTTGTCGCGCTGCCAGACGGCGGTTTTTACCGGCGCATCGATCGCCAACGGGAGCATCGAGACGCTGCTCGGCTACGTTTCTGAAGACGCGGCGGTGGCCGTGGTCGGGCCGACCGCTGGCTTTATTCCCGAGCCGCTTTTCCGCCGCCGGGTGGCGATGGTGGGCACCGTGGTGGTGACCGATGGCGATCAGGCGATGGAAATTCTGTCGGAAGGCGGAGGGGCCTACCAGCTCTTCGGCAGTTGCGTGCGCAAGATCAACCTGATCAACCGCGCCAGGCTCATGGAATTGCAAACCCGTTGAAGCTTTTGGCCTGCGGGCGATTTTTTACGGAGAACAGGGAGAACGGAACGATGGAAAAGCTGGATTACGAAAACTACGAGATGCTGGTGGCCGAAGCCGGCCGGTTCCATGGCGATATCTGCCCAGGAATCAGCATTGGCACGCGCATGACCATGATCGGCCTGCGCCGCATCGGCATTACCGACCCCAAGGGGGATGACCGCAAGAAGATCATGGTCTTCGTGGAGATCGACCGCTGCATCGCCGACGCGGTGATGGCCCTGACCGGTTGCCGGCCCGGCAAGCGCACCATGAAGGTCAAGGATTACGGCAAGATGGCCGCCACCTTCATCAATCTGGAGACCGGCAAGGCGGTTCGCCTGGCCGCCGCCATGCGCAAGGGCGAGCGCGGCCTGGAGGACATTGCCACCGCGCCCGACGAGGAATTGTTTTCCATCGCGGAGGTCGAGGTTCCGCTGCTTCCAGACGATATGCCCGGCAAGCCTACCCGGCGAGTTACCTGCTCTAGTTGTGGCGAGGCGATTATGGACGGGCGCGACATCGAGGCCGGGGGCGGCTTTGTTTGCAAGCCCTGCCAGGCGGAAAAGAACTATTACCGCGTTCTGGCTCCCGTGAACTGAGACCGGCTCACGGCTCTTCTGTTGCGTGCGTAACTCATCAGAAACAAGGATTTACAATAGCGATAGAATGGAAACTCCCTTCGATTTTTCACCGCTGTGGATTTCGCTGGCCACCACCTGCGTGGCCACCGCGTTCACCTTCCTGCTGGGTTTGCTTGCGGCCAGAGTCATGTATCGCATGAAGGGCAGTTTGCGGGCTTGGATCGACGGTATTCTTACGCTCCCGCTGGTTCTTCCGCCCACGGTGATTGGCTTCTTCCTATTGCTGCTGCTGGGGCGGCGAAGCTGGGTGGGCCAGGCCCTCGAACAGATTAGCATCGTCATTGTCTTTTCCTGGCCCGCGACGGTGATTGCCTCCACCGTGGTGGCGTTTCCGCTGATGTACCGCACCACGCTGGGCGCATTCGAGCAGGTCAATCCCAATCTGCTGGACGCCGCGCGGACACTGGGAGCCTCGGAAAACGAGGTTTTCCGCCGCGTGTTGCTGCCCATGGCCGCCCCCGGAGTGCTGGCCGGAACGGTGCTGGCCTTTGCGCGCGCGATGGGCGAATTTGGCGCCACGCTCATGCTGGCAGGCGATATTCCCGGCCGCACGCGGACCATGCCGCTGGCCATTTATGCTGATGCCGCGAATGAAAATATGAGCGCCGCATTTTTGTGGGTGGGCATCATTGTGGGGCTCTCACTGGCTATCATTCGCCTGTTGAACTGGCAGAATGGCGGACATGGAAAGGCGCGTAAATCCAAGGTTCCAACCATTTCGCCAGCTCCGGTTACGCCTTGGGAGCGGCTCTATAAAAGGGAAGAAAAGGCTGTTGGGTTAGTGCCTTCAGTCGCTACCCTGCTGATTGACGTGGGGAAGACGCTCGATGCCTTTTCGCTGGAAGTGAAGTTTGGCGCGGGCAAGGGCGCGGTGGGTTTGCTGGGGGCCTCCGGCGCGGGCAAATCGATGACGCTACGCATGATCGCCGGCATTGTGACGCCCGATCGCGGGCGCATTGTGCTGAACGAGCGTGTCCTCTACGATGGCGCGGCGGGCCTGAACCTTCCCGCGGCGCGGCGCAAGATCGGGGTTGTCTTTCAGGATTACGCGCTGTTTCCACGCATGACGGTGGCCGAAAATGTGGGCTTCGGGTTGAGTGCGCTGCCCGAGCAGGAGCGGCGGAAGCGCGTGCAGAGCCAACTTGAGCAGATGCACATTGCCGAGCTGGCCGGCCGCTATCCGGCGGAGATCTCGGGCGGACAGCGGCAGCGCGTGGCGATTGCGCGCTGCATGGCCATCGATCCCGATGCATTGCTCTTCGATGAACCTTTCGCGGCGCTCGATCCGCACCTGCGGCGGCAGATGGAGGAGCAGCTTCGCGAGACGCTGTCCAATTACAACGGGCCGGCCATCTTTGTGACGCACGACATGGAAGAGGCCTTTCGTTTTTGCAGCGACCTGCTGGTTCTGGACGATGGGCGGGTTATCGCCAGCGGGCCCAAGCATCAGTTGTTCGAACGGCCGCAGACGGTGGTGGCGGCGCGGCTGACCGGCTGCAAGAACATCGTCGGCGCCCGCCGCGTGGACGATAACCGCATCGCCGTGAAGGCCTGGGAGTGCGAACTGCAAACGGCCGTGCCGGTCTCGGACGGCCTGACGCACATGGGCTTTCGTTCGCATCAGATCACCTTTCAGCCCACCGCCGATGGGGTCAACACCTTCCCCTGCTGGCTGGTGGCCACTAGTGAAGCTCCGCATGAGATGACGCTCTATCTGCGCCTGCACGGGCCAGCGCAAGTGGGCGATCCGGCGCATCTGCAGGCGGATTTGCCGAAGGAACTCTGGCGTACGCTACAGCAGCGGCCGCAGCCCTGGCAGGTACGGTTCGATCCGGCCCGCCTGCTGCTTTTGGAAGGCTGAAGCTCTTGTGCAGGCGCTTGTGGAATCAAAGGCGTACACAGAGCCGGTTCGCGGCTGATCGTCAGCCCGCCATGCGGCGTGAAAGCGCAAAATTGACCTTGAATCAAAATTCTGCAAAAATATGGCTACGAACCGGCGCGGGAGCAGAGCAGCTAAATTGCGCTCACAGAAGCGGGCTCCCGGATCGTTTGTCTCCTGTAACTCAACCAGCCAGTGAGCTCGAACAGACTCTGTAAGAACCTCTGTTTTCGCCTTCACCCGGAGGGAGGGGGGCGTGTCGAAGCAGCACGAAATCTCCACTCAGGAGCCGGCCATGCAGTCGAACAGCCGTGCGCACTCCGCGCTGATCGGAATCTACGAGATATCGAAGCTGCTCACGCGTCCCTCGCGGCTGGAGATGGCCCTGTCTGGCGTCATCAACCTGCTGGCCAGCTTTCTCGACATGAACAACGGCCTGATTGCCCTGCTCGATGAGCAGGACCGGACCTCGACGGTGGTCGGCGCCGGCTGGAGCGAGGCCACTGCGCGGGAGCACTTCGAGCGGCTCCCCGAGCAGGCCGTGGGGCAGATCGTGGTTTCCGGAATGCCGCTGGTAGTGCGCGACATCGCCGAAAGCCCGCTCTTCACCGATTGGAGCGAGCTGAGCTCCGGCGAGACGGATGAGCCAAGATCCTTTGTCGGCGTTCCCATCAAAGGGCAGAATCGCACCCTCGGCACCATCATGATCGAGCGTTTTGGCGGCAATTCGTCGCCGCACACGCTCGACGAAGATGTGCGCTTTCTCAGCATGGTGGCCAATCTCGTGGGCCAGACCGTCGAGTTGCAGACGCTGGTGGCGCAGGACCGCGAACGGTTGATGTCGGAGCGGCACCGCCTGGAAAAGGAACTCGAACAGCGCGCCGGGAAAAAGCGCGAGGGCATCAGCGGGATTATCGGCAACAGCGCCGCCATTCAGGAAGTCGTCGAAAAGGTCCGCCAGATTGCGCGCTGCAACCTGCCCGTGCTGCTGTGCGGCGAGTCGGGCACCGGCAAGGAGCTGTTCGCGCGCGCCATTCATGAGTATTCTCCGCGTAGCAAGAAGCCTTACATCCGCTTGAACTGCGCCGCGCTGTCGGAGACGGTGCTGGAGTCGGAACTCTTCGGCCACGAGCGCGGAGCCTTTACCGGCGCGGTTGGATTGCGCAAGGGGCGCTTTGAATTGGCCGACGGCGGCACGCTCTTTCTGGATGAAATCGGGGAAATCTCCCCGGCCTTTCAGGCCAAGCTGCTGCGCGTCCTGCAGGAAGGCGAATTTGAACGCGTCGGCGGAAGTTTCACCATCAAGGTGGATGTCCGTCTGGTGGCCGCGACCAACCGGAACCTTGAAGCGGCTGTGCTCTCCGGTCAGTTCCGTTCCGATCTTTACTATCGCATCAGCGTGGTGCCGATTTATCTTCCTCCTTTGCGCGAACGCCGTGAAGACATTGAGATGCTGGCCCTCGAATTTCTGCGCCGCTTCAACAAGGAGCACGGCGTCTCGCTCACTCTCTCCAAGCGTGCCATGGACGCCTTGCGCGCCTGCGATTTCCCCGGCAACGTGCGCGAATTGGAAAGCTGCGTGCGGCGCACGGCCGCGCTGGCGAAGAATCCCGTCATCGGCGTAGAGGATCTGGCCTGTAACAATGGAAGCTGTCTGTCGGTGATGCTGGGCAAGTCGATGAGTAAGATGCAGTCGCGAGAGGCGAGTCGTTCTTCTTTCCCGATCTACACGCCGGGAGAGGAACAAAATCCCTCCATCCAGAGGTTTGCCGAGCCGGCCAGCGGTGTCGAGAGCACCGGCCCCGCGGCTAACTTCCCCGGCGAAGACGATAACTCCAGCGAGCGCCAGCGCCTGGTTGACGCCATGGATCGATCCGGCTGGGTGCAGGCCAAGGCGGCTCGGATTCTTCGCCTCACTCCGCGCCAGATGGGCTATGCCTTGCGCAAGCACAATATAGAAATCAAGCGTTTTTAGAGCATTTTCGGAAATTGTGTAGACCTGGATTGCATTGGTATCCCACCCATTTCCGCAACAAACGCGGAAATGGATGGGGCACGGAAGTCTACAGTAAAAGCGAAAATGCTCTAATGCAAAGGGCGAAAAATGGCGCGACAACCCTTCTTTCGGGTGCTGATGAGGCCGCGGCAAGGCTCACATTTTTTCAGCGAATCATAAAGCCCGTACCCTTCAACAATTCAAATGTGATTGCCCTGACACCTTCCAGGCTTACACAGAGGCTCCCTGCCGCAACGGCGCCCGATCAGGCCTCGTGGCTTGTGTCGGGATTGTCGAAGCGCGTGTACTTGGCGATAAAATTCAGATAGACGGTGTCGGTGGGGCCGTTGCGCTGCTTGGCCACGATGATCTCGGACTTGGCCTTGTCGGCCTCGCTCAGGTCGTCGCTGCGGTTGTAGTAGGACTCGCGATGAATGAAGGCCACCACGTCGGCGTCCTGCTCGATCGAGCCGGATTCGCGCAAATCGCTGAGCATGGGCCGCTTGTCGTCGCCGCGGCGCTCGCTGGCGCGGGAGAGCTGGGAAAGGGCCACGACGGGCACACTCAACTCCTTGGCCAGAGCCTTCAGGCCGCGGGAGATGGCCGAGACCTCCTGGGTGCGGTTTTCGTAGCCTTTCCTTCCGGCTCCGGAGGGCGTGGCCGTCATCAACTGCAGGTAATCGACGACGATCAGGTCGAGCCCCCCCCTGGTCTGCTTGAGCCTTCTCGCCTTGGCGCGCATCTCGGAGAGCGAGATGCCGGCCGTGTCGTCGATAAAGAGGCGCGACTCGACCAGTTGACCGAGGGCATTGGTCAGCTTGTCGTGATCCTCGCGGCCCAGAAAGCCGGTTTGCAGCTTGCGCTGGTCCACCCAGGCCTGCGAGGCCAGCATGCGGCGCAAGAGCGACTCCTTGCTCATTTCCAGGCTGAAAACGGCCACCGTAGCGGCGTGGTTGACGGCCGCGTTCTGGGCCATGTTGATGGCCAGCGCGGTTTTGCCCATCGAGGGGCGGGCGGCGATAATGATCAGCTCGCCCTTTTGAAAGCCGCTGGTCATGCGGTCCAGCTCGATGAAGTCGGTGGCCAGGCCGGTGATCTCGCGGCTCTGCTGATACAAGTTGTCGATCGTCCCGAAGGAGTTCTGGACGATCTGGTCGAGCGACTGGAAACCGTAGCTGAGGCTTTTTTCGGAGGCCTCCATCAGCCCGGTTTCAATCTTGCCGATCACGTCGATGATGGGGTCGGATTGATCGGCTGCCTGGGCGATGGCCAGCGAGCAGATGGACATCAGCCGCCGCGCCAGACTCTTTTCCTTGACGATGCGAATGTACTCTTCGATGACCGGGCGGCGCGGCAAACCTTCGGTCAGGCTGGCCAGGTAGGCCACCCCGCCGATGGCGTCGCGCTCCTTGTAACGGTCCAGTTCGGCGGCCAGCGTCACAATGTCCACGGCCCGCTGAGCGTTCATCAGTTCGGTCATGCGCAGGAAGATGCGGCGGTGCGAGTCGAGGGAAAAATCGTCGGCTTCGAGCTTTTCGGCGGCCTCGGAGTGGGCGGCGTTGTCCAGCAGGATGGCGCCGAGAATGGTTTTTTCGGCTTCGACGTTGGCGGGCAAGCCGGCGTCGAAAGCCAGGTTGGGAAGGGTGGCCATATCGAAGAGTCTAGGCGCACCCGCGGCCCTGCGGGAAGGACTCCGGCGGAGGAAATTGAGGAAAAACCGTCCCCGTCCGCAGCCCACAGGGCCCAAGGGCTTCCTCAGGGCCGGGGGATTCTTGGAATCTGTCTGAAAACCTGTTTTGGAGGGAAGGGTGCAAGCTTTATTGAAGGGTACGGGCTTTAGCCACTGAGGGAAGTTTTTTGCGGCTATCTGCTTTCCCTCAGCGGCTGAAGCCGGCAATCCACCTTGCTCTCAACGGACGGGCTGAAGCCCGTCCCCTTCAAAACACGAAGTTTTTAAACAGTTTTCAATCCAGTCGGAAGGAGGCGGCCAAATGCTGCCAAAAGTGGTGAAAATGCCGTATTCTCAATGAATAGCGAGGGAAAAGATGGCCAATGAAACGCTAAGCGGCGCCAAATTGAAGAAGGTTCTGGCGGCGCTGGAAGCCAACTGGCAGGCTGAGATGGAGGGCTATCACACTTACCTGGCGATGGCCGACCGGGACACGGAGCCGGTGCGCGCTCAGGTGCTGCGCCACCTGGCTGGCGCTGAATGGGAGCACGCCGCGCTGTGGCACGGCCGCATCGAGGAGCTGGGCGGAGCCGAGCCCGTCTATCGCGGCGCGCCCACCGGCGTGGCCGACTCGCTGACCCACCGCGCCGGCGGTGTGCGCATGGCCCTGCGCCGCCTGGAGATCGAGGAAAGCCGCGACATCGCCCGCTACGGGACGCAGTTGAAGGAGTTGGGCGACGAGGGCTCGGTAGCCATTCTCGAACACGTCGTCGAAGACGAAAAGGACCATCACCGCGAGCTGGGTTCGCTCTTGCGCGGCCACTATCAAGCCCCCCCCGGCGCGCACAAAATCGACCCCCAGGTGGTTCTCGATGAACTGCTGGACAAGCGCGATCAGGGCCGCAAGGAGCCCGGCAGTTGGATCGGCGACGCCATCTACGGAGTCAACGACGGGCTGGGCGCCATCTTCGGCATCGTCAGCGGCGTCAGTGGCGCCACCGCCGGCAATAGCAAGTACGTACTGCTGGCCGGCATCTCCGGCCTGATCGCCTCCGCCCTTTCGATGGGATCGGGGGCCTATCTGGCCGCCAAGAGCGAGCGCGAAATCTACATGGCTGAAGTGGCCCGCGAGCGCGAGGCCATCCAGATGAACGGCCCCGAGGCCAGCGAACTGCTCTCGCTCTACTACCAGGTGAAAGGCCTGCCCGAGGACGACGCGATGCACATGGTGGAGCACATATCGAGCGACCCCGAGCAGATGCTCCGCGCCCTGGCATCGGAGCGGCTTGGCACCTCCGAGGAGGCGCTGGCCAACCCGCTGGTTTCGGCCGGTTCGGGCGCGCTCTCGACCGCCGTCGGCGCCTTCATCCCCATCATTCCCTTTTTCTTCATGCAGGGCATTGAGGCCGTGATCGCCGCCGCCATCATCTCGCTGGCCGCGCATTTCGCCGTCGGCGCATCCAAGTCGCTGATTACCATTCGCTCCTGGTGGTCCTCCGGCTTTGAAATGACCGCCGTCGGCGCCATCGAAGGCGCGGTCACCTACGGCATCGGCGTTTTGCTGGGCAAGGGCGGGATGTAAGGAACTCGGCCGGGAGAGTGAACCGGTCGTCCGGGATGCAACCTATCGGCCGAAACCGGCAAGCGCAAGCGAAAAGGATGGGGCGCAGAATTCGTCGATCGTATCCGGAATGGATTAAATCAGGCGGCCGCGGTGTTGTGCGCTTCCAACTCGGCCAGGCGCTTGGCGAGCAAAGCCTCCAGCTTGACCAGCGCGGCCGAGAAGCCTTCAATGCCTTCCTTCAACTTATCGGTGGCCATGCGATCGGCGGCGTGCAGGCGGTCGAAGACGGCCTTGTCCATGACAATTTTTTTGATGGGCTGCGCCTTGGCGGCTTCGGGCGAGAGCTTGCGCGGCAACTCGCGCACGGCGGCTTCAAGCTCGGCCAGCAGTTGCGGCGAGATCGTCAGCAGGTCGCAGCCGGCTAACTCGCAAATCTCGCCAATGTTACGGAAGCTGGCGCCCATCACTTGCGTTTTATAGCCGAATTTCTTGTAGTAGTTATAGATCGCGGTCACGGACTTTACGCCGGGATCATCGGCGCCTTGGAAATCCTTGCCGGTGTCTTTCTTGTACCAGTCGAGGATGCGGCCCACGAAGGGCGAAACCAGCGTGGCGCCGGCCTCGGCTGCCGCGATGGCCTGATGCAGGCCGAAGAGCAGGGTCAGGTTGCAGTGGATTCCCTCGCGCTCCAGCACTTCGGCGGCGCGGATGCCCTCCCAGGTGGAGGCGATTTTGATGAGCACACGCACGCGGCCGATGCCGGCCTTGCCGTACTGCGCGATCAGGTCGCGGGCCTGCGCGATGGTAGCCTGCGTGTCGTAGGAGAGGCGGGCGTCCACCTCGGTCGAGACGCGCCCCGGAACGATGGCCAGAATCTTCTTGCCGAAGGCGATCGCCAGCCGCCGGAAGGCGAGGTTGGCGACGGCTGCGCCGGTTGCGTTCGCGCCCAGCTCCTTGCGGGCTTCAAGCAAGACGCCGTCCACAATGGGCTGGTACTGCGGCAACTCGGCGGCGGCGGCGATCAGCGAGGGATTGGTGGTCGAGTCCTGGGGGCGAAATCTTCCGATTGCCTCGATGTCGCCAGTGTCGGCGACGACTATGGTGAAGTTGCGCAACAGTTCGAGCAGATTCAGCGGCATGATACCTCCTGGGGAAGGGAACTCCCGGCTGCAAACGCCTTTGGCTCCAGTGTACGGCTGTTAGATTCCTCCGCGCGGTCAAGGTTGCAGGCGGTGGCGAGGGCTCAGTCCGTTTCGGCCTGGAAACTGTTGGCCAGCACACCCAAGCCGGGGATGGTGACCTCGACGCAATCCCCAGCCTTGAGCGCTCCCACCCCGGAGGGGGTTCCGGTCAGCACCAGGTCGCCGGGTTCCAGGGTCATCACGGCGGTGATGTAGGCGAGCAACCGGGGAATCGAAAAAATAAAGTCCAGGGTCGAGCCGCGCTGGCGCAGTTCGCCGTTGACGCGGGTTTCCAGGGTGAGGCCGGCCTCGGCGTCGAGTTCGTCGCTGACCAGCGGACCCACCGGGCAGAAAGTGTCGAAGCCCTTGGCGCGGGTCCATTGGTCGTCCCTGTTTTGCAGGTCGCGGGCGGTCACGTCGTTGACCAGCGTGAAGCCACGCACCGCCCCTCGCCAGTCTTCCTCTTTCAGATGGCGAACGCGGCGGCCTATGACCAGCGCCAGTTCGCCCTCAAAGTCCACGCGGGTTGAGGCGGCGGGCATCCGCACCACTCCGCCGGGCGAGAGCAGCGCCGAGGGCGGCTTGAAGAAGAGCAGCGGCTCGGCGGGAAGTTCGCTGCCCAACTCCTTCACGTGGGCGCGATAGTTGCGGCCCACGCAGACAATCTTCGAGGGCGTGACCGGCGCCAGCAGCGCGGCGGCGCTCAGCGGCATCGGCGCGAAACCCAGGTCGAAGGCGGTCGCCCGTCCGTGCTTCAGACGGTAGGCCAGGTCTTCTTCGGGAGCGGCCATCAGGCGCACGATCCAAGGTTCGCCCGCGCGATCTTCAATAGCGCCGTAGTGGGTCTGGTTTTCGAAGAAAAAGCGGCAGTATCTCATGCGGAAATCCTCCAGGAAGAGAAGATTGGTCGAAATTTCCCCTCGGAGGCCAAAACCGCGGTTGATTCCGAGCTGTCTGTGCGAGCCGAAGTCCGCACCCTTCAAAGCCCTGTGAAGCCGCCGTCCGCCACCGACAACCAGCCGTTGGAGAAAAGCTTACGGGGTGGGCACGGACTCCACAGCCTCGGCCGAGCGGGGGCTTTCGTGTCCGTTCTGGCCGATGGCGCTGACGGCGTAGCGGTAAGAGTGGCCGGGCTGGACCCGGCTGTCGTGAAAGGCTGGGGGAACCAGCGGCTCGGCGGGCGAAATGCGTTGCCATGCGGGCCGTCCCTCACCCTCGCGGCGGTAGACGATGTAGCCAGCCAGATTGGCGTCGGCTACAGGCTGCCAGCTCAGGTCAATGGCTGCTTCGTTCGCGCCATTCTGCGCGGGCGGCCCGGCGGCGTTTTCGCCTGTCGAAGCCACGGCAACCAGGCCGGTGGGCACGGCGGGCGGAAAGATGTCCCGTGCCTCGACGCGCACCGGGGCGGAGAACTCACCGTCCAGTTCCAGCGTTTTGCCGTTCACTGTGACACGGGCCACGCGCTGGGCGCGGTACTCGTAGCTCTGGCCGAAGCGAATGCTCCTGTCGAGGGCGCGGCAGCTTCCCGCGCGTTCCTCCGGCGCGCAAGAGGCTACCAGCAGGTTCTCTCCGAGCGGCTCGGGCTGAGGCGCCAGCAGGCCGGTATGGGGCTTGGCGGCGGGCGGCGTCAGCAGCTGGCGATGCAGGCGAATCTCCGTCGTGGACGATTCCCGCGCCGCGCCCAGGGCCGTCCAGCGCAGGACGACGCCCGGCTTGCGCACCTCGGCCGTCAAGCCAATGACCGGCGGGGGCGCTTGGCCAGCCAGCACCTGGGCGGGATTCGACAGGCCAGCCGAGCGGCCATGGCGGTTCCTCAGTTCGACAAAGTAGTCGAGCGGGCGTGGCGGCCCCGTGGTCAGCGTGGCGGGCAGCGTCTCGGTGAACGCCCCAGCCGCTCCCGGAGCCAGGAACAGCTCAACGCCAGCTGCATCGCAGCCTCCGGTCCCTTCCCGGCGGCAGACGCGCACCGCGACGTTGCTCTTCAGCAGCAGTTTGTCGGTGTTCTTCCGGGGCATCGTCCAGGTGAGCGAAACCTGGTTGCCGGCGCGGACAGCGGAGAGATCCGTCACCCTGTCGGGCAGATTCAGCGAGGGCGGCTGCGGCGCTGCCGGCGTTCCGCAACCGGCCAGCGTTAGAGCTGCCGCCAGTCCCGCCGCCAGAGCCGCGGTTAGAGCAGCCGGCAGAACAGCCCATTGAATTTTATGAATCGTACTCATCGCCCTCCCAGTCTACCGGAGCGGAATGGAAGTGGCCATGCGCCCGGCTACCCGTGAACCGTCACAGTCCTTTCAACCGCGCGCAGGTGCCGTCGAGGCCATGGCCTTTTGGGCGAAGCGGAAACGCGAGAGGTTTTCACCGCGGCCGCAGTGGAAAAAGGCCGAACCGGCTGCCGAGGCGACTATGGCTGCGGCCAGCGGTTGGCGGGAGCGTAAAATTGATCTTTTATGCATGAACTTTCGATTGTTACGAGCATTGTCGAGACGGTGACCGAGTCGCTGGCGGATTACCCCGGCGCGCGGGTCAAAGAGGTGCGGCTGCGGGTCGGAGCGCTGGCCTCGGTAATTCCCGAGTCGCTGGATTTCTGTTACGGAATTGCGGCCGAGGGCACCCCCCTGGAAGGCTCGAAGCTGGTGGTGGACGTGCTGCCGGTGGTGGTGCACTGCGAGCCCTGCGGGCTGGATGTCGAACTGGATGGCGTGCAGAGCTTCCGCTGTCCACGCTGCGGCACGCCCTCCCACGACCTGCGCCAGGGCCGCGAGTTGGAGATTGATTCGTTCGAGATTGATGAGATTGACGAGGCTAAGGAGAAGAAATGACCACCCGGATTGTGGAGTTGCGGCGGGGAATTCTGAAAAAAAACGATGAACTGGCGGCCGAGCTGCGGGCTCGCTACGTGGCCGCCGGAGTGCTGGTGCTGAACCTGGTTTCCAGTCCGGGGACGGGCAAGACCGCTTTTCTAGAGCGGACGATGAGGGAGCTAAAGGCGCGTGGGGCGCGAGTGGCGGCCTTGGTCGGCGACCTGGAGACCGACAACGACGCCCGGCGGCTGGCTTCAAGCGGTGCTCCGGTGCGCCAGATCAACACGCATGGAATCTGCCACTTGGACGCGGAAATGATTGGCAAGCACTTGGAGGACTGGCCGGGCGTCGAGCTCAACCAGCTCGACTACCTGTTCATCGAGAATGTGGGCAACTTGGTCTGCCCTTCAAGCTACGACCTGGGCGAGCGCATTCGCGTGGCCCTTTTGAGCGTGACCGAGGGCGAGGACAAGCCGTTGAAGTACCCCACCCTGTTCAACTCGGCCGACGCCGCGGTGATCACCAAGATCGACATTGCCGGGCCTTGCGACTTCGACCGCGAGGCGGCGCTCAAAAACATCAACGAGATTCGCCCTGGAATTCGCATCTTCGAGACCTCCGCCAAGACCGGCGCGGGGATGGAGGAGTGGCTGGCCTACCTGGCCACGGCGCGCGCCACGCAAGGCTGACGCCGCAGCGCCCGTTTCCCGGCGCAGGCAGTTGGCCGTGGTAAAGACCCTACGGCCTCGGTCTCCATCCTCACCGCAATTTCATTTGCGGCGGAATGGCGATGATCCGGGATTCCTGGGAAAAAATCAACGTGCGAAGGGGCTCACAGCAGCTTGCCGGCGGCCAGATCGCGGATCAGACCGCGGTCGGCAGCCAGGAACTCGTAGGCGGTCAGCTCGTCGAGCCGGACCCAGCGCACCTGGCGATAAATGCTGCTGACAATCTCGCCGGTAAACTCGTGGACGGCGAAAAACTGCAAGTCGACGGCGCCGCCATGGCGGTAGTTGTGGCGGATGCGGGTGACAGGAGGGCCGATGGTGGCGCGAATGCTGAGTTCCTCGTCCAGTTCGCGGGCCAGCGCCTCTTCAGGGCCCTCGCCAGCCTCGATCTTGCCGCCGGGAAACTCCCACTTGAGCGCCATCGGCTGATCGGGGCGGCGTTGACCGATCAGGACCTCGTCGTCACGCACAATCAGCGCCGCCACCACAAAACGCAGGGCGGGAGCGGCGGGACGAGGTTTGAGGCGGGGCTGGGCTTCTTCCACGCTTCCAGTGTAAACGCAGCAAAAGGGTTGCAGCGTCCGCGCCCCGCATTGCCCGCCGCCGGGCGGGACGGAAACGGGCTTGATTCTTCTCCCCAAAGGGTTTATTGCCCGGAGTGGGAGGATTCGCCACCCACGGCCGCCGTGTCGCCCTCGGCAGCCTCGGGCCGGAAGTAGCCCCAGCCTTTGATGGCCGCCGCCTCGATCAAGGCCGGCGAGGGATTGACGGGGAAGGCGCGGCGGGCCAACTCTAGCATAGCCAGGTCGTGAATGGAGTTGCCGAAGACCGCATCGGGACGGGCGAGGCCCACGCGCTTCAGAGCCGCTGCCTTGCCCGCGCCGGTGGGCACGTCCACAATCTCGGCGGTAATAAGGCCCTGAAGGATACGCACCTCGGCGGCCAGCACGCGCGACTCGGGAATGCCGAACTGGCGCACCCCCTCGACGACCACCCACTTGTTGGTGGAGCTGACGGCCCATAATTCGACCCCGGCCCGGTCGAGCGCGGCCACCAGCGCAGCCATCTCGGCGAAGACGCGCGGATCGACAAACTGGCGCACATAAACCGCCGCGGCCGCGCGCACCTCCTGCTGGCTGAGGCCGGCGTAGATCTGCACCATCTCGCCGCAGATCCGCTCCTCGCTCACCGCTCCTGCCAGGTAGGCCCGGTAGCGCGCGTCGAGCCAATCACAACTGGAACGCGAGACCAGGCCCTGCTCCAGCGACCAGTTCATGAAGCCGGAGCCGGAGTCGCCGCTCCACAGCGTTCCATCGCAATCGAAGACCGCGACCCTGGGCTTCAAGTCGAGAACCAGCCGCTCGAACTCGGAGGCGGTCCAGCGGGGGATTTGCATCTGCGTCGGAGTCAAGCGTTCCTCTTCCTCGTTTTCTGAAAAATGGCGCTAAAAAACCCGTCTTCCTCCATTCTCTTTGAAATCGCGCGTTTTTGCACGGAAAGGCTTGCAGGATTGGCTTGGGGCGATGCGCCCTGTGACTTGAAGAGAGGCCGAAATTGGCCGTTGAAGCGAAGGGCGTCTCATGCGGCGCGAAATTCGAATGAAATTCGAATGAAATCCGCGCGAAATCCGAGGAATAAGACCGGGAAATCGTAAAGCCAAGGGGGAAAATTGCCGATGGAGAGACAATGGCCGGCATTTACGGCGAGAGGACCCCTAGTGAAACAGTCCATCCGCAAGATCATTGATGTTGACCGCGAGAAATGCGTCAACTGCCACGCCTGCATCGACGCCTGCCCGGTGAAGTTCTGCAATGACGGCAGCGGCGACTATGTGGAAGTCAACCAGGATATGTGCATCGGCTGCGGCCACTGCATCACCGCCTGCAGTCATGACGCCCGTATCGGGCTGGATGATTTCGGCGCCTTTCTCCAGGCAGCCAGGGAAGGCATTCCCTTGGTAGCCATCGTGGCCCCGGCCGTAGCGGCCAACTTCCCCGGCCATTACCTGAAGATCAACGGCTGGCTGAAGAGCCTGGGCGTCCGTTCGGTTTTCGATGTCAGCTTTGGCGCCGAGCTGACGGTGAAAACCTATCTGGAGCACATCAAGCAATCCAAGCCCAAGGCGGTAATCTCTCAGCCTTGCCCGGCCATTGTGACCTACATCCAGATCTACAAGCCGGAGCTGCTGAAGTACCTGGCCCCGGCCGATAGCCCCATGCTGCATACGATCAAAATGATCAGGCGCTTTTATCAGCAGGAGCGCCATTGCAAGGTGGCGGTCATTTCCCCCTGCCTTGCCAAGGCCCGGGAGTTCGATGAGGTTGGCCAGGGCGGCTTCAACGTCACCTTCCGCTCGATCGACGCATTCTTCCGCAAGGAGGGCATTTCACTCTCCAATTACAAGGCCCTGGAGTACGACAATCCGCCGGCCGAGCGGGCCGTGCTCTTTTCCACTCCGGGCGGCCTGCTGCGCACCGCGCTTCGGGAGAATCCCGACGTTGGCTCCGTCTCCCGCAAGATCGAGGGCTGCCCGACGATCTACCATTACCTGGACCACCTGGCCGACGACATTCAAAAAGGAGTGGCGCCGCTGCTGGTCGATTGCCTGAACTGCGAGATGGGCTGCAATGGCGGCACGGGCACTCTGAATATGCACAAATCCGTCGATGAGATTGAAGCGCTGGTCGAGAAGCGTTCCCAGCAGATGAAGGAAGAGTACCGCGAGAAGGGATTGCTGGCGCGCTTGCTGGGCGGCAAGAAGTTGAAGAAGGTCATCGACAAGCACTGGCAGCCGGGAATGTACGGCCGCAACTACCTGGACCTCTCCGACAACAACACCATCAAGCAGCCGTCTCCGGCCGAATTGAAGCAGGTCTATCTGTCCATGAAGAAGAACTCCGACGCGGACCTCTACAACTGCTGCGCCTGCGGCTACGGCAAATGCGAGACGATGGCGGTGGCGATCTTCAACGGCCTGAACAAGCCCGACAACTGTCACCACTATGAAAAGTCCCGGTTGGCCGAGGAGATGGCCAATGTGGAGGGCCTGAAGGACCACGTCGAGCAGCGCCGGTCGGAAGAGATCAGCATTGCGGCCAACGTAAATTCAGATTTGTCGCGCATGACGACGGCCAACGCCGGCATCGCGCAGATGGCTCAATCGCTGCTGCAAACCTTCCAGGAGCAGGAAGCCGTCTTCAAGGAACTGGTGGCGGACGTGACGAATTCGTCCAAGGCGACCGAGGCCTTCGAGCCGATTGCCAATGCCATCAGCGACATTGCCGGCCAGACCAACCTGCTGGCGCTGAATGCCGCCATCGAGGCCGCCCGCGCCGGCGAGGTGGGCCGCGGCTTCGCCATCGTGGCCGGCGAGGTCAGGAGGCTGGCCGAGGTTTCGCAGGCCGAATCGGCCAAGATCACGCCCTTTTCGAAGCAATTGTGCGCGGATTTCGAGGCCATTCGCCTCAAAGCCGAGAGCACATCGGCCACCTTTGAAAGCACCGCTCAACAAGTGATTCAAATCGCCAATTCAGTGGAAGAGATGGCCGCCACCACGGCCAAGATCAGCGAAGAGGCGCACAAGCTGGACTGCCGGGAAGAGTAAGCGAAGAAGAGCGGTTCAGAAAAGAGCAGGCCAAATTTGACCGGCCCATTGGAAACGACCCCGATTCCCACCCTAGCCGCAAAAGTTTCAAGACGCAGCTTCTTCGACTTCGCTGCGCTTCGCTCAGAATGACAAGCGAGAGCCTGCCCTGAGCGAAGTCGAAGGGGTGGGGGCACCCAAATTTGTTTATTCGTTCAGGGCCGGATCAGCAATCAGTAGTTGACGATGGCGGTGAAGGAATCCGGCTTGAGGCTAGCTCCGCCCACCAGGGCCCCGTCGATCTCTTCCTGGCCCATCAGAGCGGTGGCGTTGTCTGGCTTGACGCTGCCGCCGTAGAGAATGCGCAGGCTGGCCGCCAGCGGCGCGCCCAGCAGCTTGGCCACCTCGGCGCGAATGATTTTATGCGCTTCGACGGCGATCTCCGGCGTCGCGGTCTTGCCGGTGCCGATGGCCCAGACCGGCTCGTAAGCGATCACCAGAGGCGCGGCCTGCTCGGCGCTGATGCCCGCCAAAGCCCCGGCAATCTGCCTCTTGAGCACCGCGGCGGTCTGGCCCGCCTCGCGTTCGGCCAGAACCTCGCCCACGCAGACCACCGGCACAACTCCGTGTTTCAGCGCCGTGTGCAGCTTCTTGTTCACAATCTCGTCGGTCTCGGCAAAGTACTGGCGGCGCTCGGAGTGGCCGATCAGCGTGTGCGTTCCGCCCACGGCCTGCAATTGGCCCACCGAGGTTTCGCCGGTGAAGGCGCCCTCCTCGGCAAAGTGAATGTTCTGCGCGCCCACGGCCACGCGGGAGCCCTGGGCGGCGGCAATCACCGTGGGCAGAAGCACCGGCGAGGGAAACAGCGCAATCTCATCGCGCGTGTGCCCGGCGACGAGCGGCAAAAAGGCCTCGACAAAGGCCTTGGCTTCAGCAGGCGTTTTGTACATCTTCCAATTGGCGGCAATCAGCGCTTTACGTGGCATTTTGTAGGCTCCTCGAATGAATCCCGGTTAACAGCATTCTGCAAAATCCCGGTCAGTGGCGGCATTCTTCACCAACTCACTGACCGTGTGATTTCGCCTGTTGTGATGGGGCGTGGACCCCTCCCAGCTTCCAGAATCGGAAGCTGGGGAAAGTCCGGCTTTGCTACGACAACCGCCTTTGATGCAATGGCGGGCGGCGCCGCGTGGGAGCTGCCGGAGGCGCAGAGCCGGTCTGGTTACACGACTGAACCGGCGGCCGCGTTCTAGGGCTTGTTCGTCAGCGCCTCCACGCCGGGCAGCTTCTTGCCCTCTAAAAACTCCAGCGAAGCGCCGCCGCCGGTGGAGATGTGGGTGATCTGATCGGCTACGCCAGCCTGGTTGATGGCCGAGACCGAGTCGCCGCCACCGACGATCGAGGTGGCCTTCTGGTTGGCCGCCACGGCCTTGGCGATAGCGTTGGTGCCCACGGCAAAGCGGGGAAACTCGAAGACGCCGGCCGGGCCATTCCAGACGATCGTCCGCGCGGTCGAGACCACTTTCTCGATGGCTGCAATCGACTTGGGGCCGATGTCCAGGCCCAGCCAATCGGCGGGAAAGTCCTTCGAGCAGTCCCAGGGCTGGGTCTGGGCGTCGGCGGCAAATTTGTCGGCCAGGATGTTATCGACCGGCAGCAGCAGCTCGACGCCCTTGGCCTTGGCCTTGTCGAGAGCCGCCTTGGCCAGGGTGATCTTGTCCTCTTCAACCAGCGACTTGCCGGTCGAGACGCCCAGGGCGCGCAGGAAAGTGTAGGCCATGCCGCCGACGATGACCAGCGTATCGACCTTGTCGAGCAGGTTGTCGATGACGTCGATCTTGCCAGAGATCTTCGAGCCGCCGATGATGGCCACGAAGGGTTTTTCGGGGCTTTCCAGGGCTTTGCCAAGATAAGTGATTTCCTTTTTCATCAGCAGGCCGGCGACGGCGGGCTGCAGAAAATGGGTAATGCCTTCCGTGGAGGCGTGAGCGCGATGAGCCGAGCCGAAGGCGTCGTTGACGTAAACCTCGGCCAGCGAGGCCAGCGCCTTGGAGAAGGCCGGATCGTTGGCTTCCTCCTCGGCATGGAAGCGCAAGTTCTCGAGCAGCAGCACCTGGTCGGATTCAAGCTGCCGGGCCATCTCCGCGGCCACCTCGCCCACGCAATCGGGGGCAAAGCCTACGTTGACTTTTTCGCCCAGCGTCTTGTCGAGCAGTTCGCGCAGCCGGTCCACCACCGGGCGCAGCGAGTACTTTGGATTGGGTTTTCCCTTGGGGCGGCCCAGGTGCGAGGCCAGGATGACCTTGGCCTGGTGGCGCAGGGCGTAAACAATGGTGGGCAGCGTGGCCACGATGCGGGTGTCGTCGGTAATGGCCGAGCCGTCCTCGGTCAGCGGCACGTTGAAGTCGACGCGGATGAAGACCCGCTTGTTGGTCAGATCAATATCGCGAATAGAGAGCTTGGCCATGGAGATTACTCCGGGTAAGGACTTGGGTTCCTCGCCCGAAGTTAAAGGTCTGCGATTCTTGCGGGCGGAGAGCGTGGAAAGTGTACCAGCGCGGCGCCCATAAAGGTCAACTCCATGGGCGCCGCGGCGGGCAAAATTGCTTTTATATCGCCTTGAAACTGCGTTTACAGCCCCTTTGAAACTGTCTTCACAGTTTCTTTAAGCCGGTCGGCGTTCAGAGCCCCTTGCTGGCCAGGAAGCCGACGAGATCGACGACGCGGTTCGAGTAGCCCCACTCGTTGTCGTACCAGCTGAGCACCTTGACGAGGTTGCCCGTCACCTTGGTCAGCGGCGCATCCACAATCGAGCTGCGCGGGTCGCCCTTGAAGTCGGAGCTGACCAGCAGGTTCGAGTCAACGCCCAGAATGCCCTTGAGCTCGCCCTCGGAGGCTTTCTTGAAGGCGGCGTTCAGCTCTTCGGCGGTGATGGGCCTCTCGGCGATGTAGGTCAGGTCGACGATGGAGACGTTGGGAGTGGGGATGCGGAGGGCGAAGCCGTCCAGCTTGCCAGCAACCTCGGGGATGACCAGCTTGAGAGCGCGGGCGGCGCCAGTCGAGGTGGGAATCATCGAAAGGGCGGCGGCGCGGGCGCGGCGCAGGTCCTTGTGCGGAAAGTCCAGAATGACCTGGTCGTTGGTGTAGCTGTGGATGGTGGTCATCAGGCCGCTGACCAGGCCGCTGGTCTCCAGAATCACCTTGACCACCGGCGCCAGGCAGTTGGTGGTGCAACTGGCGTTCGAGATCACGTTGTGCCGGAGCGGATCGTACTTGTTCTGATTGACGCCCAGCACGATGGTGAGGTCCTCATTGGTGGCCGGAGCCGAGATGATGACCTTCTTGACGGTCGAGCCCAGGTGCGCCTTGGCTTTGCTTCCGTCGGTGAAGTGGCCGGTGGATTCGATGACAATCTGCGCGCCCACCTCGGCCCAGGGCAGCTTGGCCGGATCGCGCTCGGCGAAGACCTTGATCTTCTTTCCGTCGACGGAGATGTAGTCCGCGCCCGCGGCAATCTCGTTCTTCAGGTTGCCAAGGACCGAATCGTACTTGAGCAGGTGGGCCAGCGTCGCCGCACTGGTCAAGTCGTTGACGGCGACAAAATCAATCTCGGGATTGCTCAGCGCGGCGCGCAAAACATTGCGTCCAATGCGGCCGAAGCCGTTGATACCGACCTTAACTGCCATCTGCGTGTTCTCCTTCGTAGCCGGTGAGGCTATGGATTGAGCTCTTTCGAGCCGGTTCTGCTTCTATCTTTGAGCCAGTTCATTCCGGCTCAGGTTGAGCGGCCAGGCATCTTCACAAATACTGCCAGTACCGGCCATTTTACCAGCCCTATCGCCCTGAAATTAGCTTTGGGCAGGCCTCAGCGGCACTGCAAAACGCCATTTGCGGAAATGCCATTATCAGGCGACTGGAACCGCTCTCCCAGTGGGTAATCCCGCCAAACTAACGATCCTAGCATTCGTTGTTAACAGAGGCGAGGTAATAATGCGTCTTTTCAGCCTACCGCAAGAAAATGGACAAAGTCTCGGCCGGCGGGAATCAAGGAAGGCGCTGGAGAGGTTCTCCGATTTACGCTCCTTTATCGAAGCCGGGCGGAGGGCTTGTTCTTCCATTGCAGAAACGAAAGCCAGCCGGCCGAAGCCCGGAGGCACGAAGCCCGGAGTTCAGGAGCCCGAAGAAGAAAAATTGGTCCGGCGGCAGCAGCTTTGGAGTGCGGCAACGGTGCAATCGCGTCCAACCCTCAGGGCATTTTCGGAATAAATGTAGTCCTTTTGAGTGCATGGAATGTGGCTTTTCCTTTAGGAAAAAGCCACTTGAGTGCGAGGTTTCGGTCTACCGCAATTCCGAAAATGCTATAGCCGTTCCGGTTCCGGCTCTATTTCGGCAATCCCCGGTAAACTGTCAGTTGAGGTATTCCGTGCCCCATTTAGTCTCCCGTGCCGCTCTTTCCTGCGCGCTGCTGGCCTCCGCCGCTGCTTTCGGCCAAACCTCCGCGCAGAGTGCGGAACCGCCGGCTTCCAGCTCCGCGCCGTCTGCCGCGGTGGCTCAGCCCGTCTCCGCTGAGGTGGCGGAGGCCGAGGCGGCCATCGTCGCTTCCGACTGGAAGACGGCCGAGGCCAGGCTCGCTCCCTGGCTGGCAGCTCACCCGGCCGATGCGCGGGCGCTGTTTGACGCCGGTTACGTGGCCGTGATGCAAGACCGGCCGGAGGATGCGGCGGGATTCTACCGGCGGGCAGTCGAGGCCAATCCGAAGTCCTTTGAGGTGCATATGGAACTGGGGCTGCTGCTGGCGCGGCAGGGAAAACTGGCCGAGGCGCGGCCGGAGCTGGTGGCGGCCACCACGCTCGACCCCGGCGCGGCTGGAACCGGCGCCCAGGCACGGGCCTGGCGGGCGCTGGCCCAGATTGACCGCGCGGCCGATCCGGCCCAGGCCTCAGAGGATTTGCTGGAGGCGCTGAAGCTCTCGCCCGAGACTCCGGAGGACACGCTTTTGGCCGCCAGCCTGGCCGAGCAGGCTGGCCAGTATGAGGCCGCCGAAGCCGCTTACCGCCGCGTTCTGGCCGGGAACGCGAACTCCGCCGCGAGCTCCACCGCGAGCTCCTCCACGAACTCTGCCGCGAACTCCACCGCGAACTCCGCTTCGGCCAACGCCGCAGCCAGCGCCGGACTGGCCCATCTGCTAATCCTCCGCAAGCAGTACCCCGAGGCCGAAACCCTGCTGCGCCAGGCGCTCGATCAATCTCCTGGGGACGCGGCTCTGACCGCGCAACTGGCCACCGTGCTGGCCGACCAGAACAAGGGCGAGGCCTTGCCGCTCATCGAGAAACTGCACGATGCCCACCCCCAGGACGCCGCCATTACCCGCATCCTGGCCGAAGTGCTGGCTGAGGCCGGAGAGGCCGCCGCCTCGGACCAACTCTACCTCAAGCTGCTCGCCGGCCGCCCCGGCGATCCGGACCTGCTGGTGGCCCACGGGCAGAACCTGGTCCATCAGTTGAAGTTCGCCGAGGCCTTCACGGCCTTCGACAAGGCCACCCGGCTGGACCCGGCCAATGCTGGCGGCTGGAGCGGGCTGGCCTTCGCCGCCTCGAAGACCAATCAGCCCTCCATCACGCTCCACGCCCTGGAGATGCGGTCAAAGTACCTTCCCGAGGTTCCTTCGACCTACTTCCTGCGGGCGACGGCCTACGACACGCTTCACCAGAAGGCGGAGGCGGCTGCCTGCTACCACCAGTTCCTGGCCGCCTCGGCCGGCAAATTTCCCAACCAGGAGTGGCAGGCGCGCCAGCGGCTGCTGGTGCTGGAAGACAAGAAATGAGCCGGGCGGAGAACTGGCGGCCGAGGTGAGAAAACCCCGCTTCAAGCTCATTCGAAAGGATTTTTCCCGCTTTCTTTGCCCCGCTGGAGGCTTTTTGGCGGATTCGGCTCCCTTTTCTCCTGGCTTGTGCGCGATCTGAGAGACTATCTCGCTCCATTTGAAGCACATAGCCCTCAAAAAGCCGCCCCTGCATCCCACCCCCTGTGACGGCTGGCAGCGCTTTCACCTCATACAAAGTAGAATGAAAGTATGGCATTTGAAAACGTGAAGAAGATCGCGGAGGCGGATTTTCCCACACGGTGGGGAGCTTTTCGCATTCTGGGCTTCGAGGGAACGCTGGCGGAGCCGCGCGCCATCCGTGAGCAGCCCGCCCCGGCTGGCGCTCAGCCGGCCAGTCAAGTGGAGAGTCTGGTTGCCCTGGTGATGGGCGACATCCACTCCGCGCCTCCGGTGGTGCGCATCCACTCGCAGTGCCTGACGGGCGACGTCTTTGGTTCGCTGCGCTGCGACTGCCGTCCGCAACTGGAGTTGGCCATGCGCCGCATCGCCAAGGAGGGCGCGGGCATTCTTCTCTATGAAAAGCAGGAGGGGCGCGGCATCGGCCTGATGGCCAAGCTCAGGGCCTATGAGTTGCAAGACCAGGGTCTGGACACGGTCGAGGCCAACGTCGAGCTCGGCTATGCCGCCGATTGCCGCGAGTACGAGTTGCCGGCCGAGGTGCTCAAACTGCTGGGCATCTCCCAGGTACGCCTAATCACCAACAACCCGGAGAAGGTCGCGGCGCTGGAGTCAGCCGGCATCGCCGTTGTCGAGCGCGTCTCGTCCGAGGTCGAACCGCAGGAGAGCTTCGAGCGCTACCTGCGCACCAAGGTCGAAAAAATGGGGCACATTCAGGATTCGGCGCCCGATTCGGCTCCAGACTCGGCGCCAGCTTCAGGCAACGGTCCGGCGCCGGGTTCGGCCTCCGATCCGGCCTCCGAACCGGCTCCGGATTCGCTGGCGCGGAAGTAGGCTGCTCCGGCCCATGCGCCAGTCGCTTCTGCGTCCAGTGCCGGTGTGGCCTCTGCTACCGGCCACTGAAATCATAAAAACTTGATTTCGAAGGGCTTGCGTTTGTTGGGGTTTTCCTGGGCCGTGCGGGGTTTGGCGGGGTGGCCGAGGATCAGCGGCGCCACCAAATGGTAGTTTTCCGGCACTCCCAACTCCTTTTTGACCTCCGGGTCGGCAAAGATATTGTGGGCTTCGCCGATCCAGCAGCAGCCCAGGCCCTCCTCCTCGGCCAGCAGATAAAGATTGAGCGCCACCATGCTGCAATCGTGAACGTGCCAGTAGGAGTGGCTGTCGCCGTAGATGATGATGAGCGTGGACGCGTTATAGAAAATGTTGAACTCCGGATCCTGGAGCGACCTTTCATACTGGCGCATCTGGGGGAAGCGGTCGAGATTCTCCAGCCACATTCTCTTGGCGGCGTCGGAGTACTCCTTCAGCTTGGCCTTGCCGGTGACGGCCACGAAGCGCCACGGCTGAAGGTTCGAGCCGCTGGGCACCCAGACCGCGGCGTTGATCAATTCCGTAATTTTTTCCTGGGAAAGCGCCTCGTCGGTGAAGTTCCGGCACGATCTGCGCCTTCTGGTGATGGTTTTGATAGTCTCCATGGGGAATCCTCCTGTTTTGCAGCCTGATAGGCGCTGGCCACTGCTGCCAGGTTACCCGTTCTACTGCCAGGTTACTCGTTCATCGGGGCGATGGTGAAGGCGAATCAACTCCTCGGGTCGCAAGGCAACAACCCGGGTCGCAAGGCAACCAGAGCATGGGCGCGCCCCTGACGCGTCATTGAACTCGACCCCGTGCGGAGGCTCCAGCCGCCGGCTTTCAGGCGCCTCCCGTTTGCGGATTGGTAGCGCCGGCCTGGAGACTGGCGCTACTCTTAATGGCCCGGCATCAGGCCCCAGAGCATCACCAGCGTCATGCCGATCACGATGAGGCTGGTTCCCCAGGCGATCCAGTTCCAAAGCCGCGAGTTCTTCAACTCGCCCATCAGGTCGGCGCGGTTGATCAAGAGCAGCATCAGGATGATGACCACTGGCAGCAGAACGCCGTTCAGTACCTGCGAAAGAATGGCGAAGTTGATCAATTGCGCGTTGGGCAGCAGCAGCACGGTCAACGCGCTGCCGGCAATCAGCAGCGAGTAGAGCCAGTAGAAGAAGGGCGCCTCTTTGAAGCTCTTGTCGACGCCGGATTCAAAGCCCAGGCCCTCGCAGACCGTGTAAGCCGTCGAGATGGGCAGGATCGAGGCGGCAAAGAGCGAGGCGTTGAAAAGCCCGAAGGCAAAGAGAAGAAAGGCGTAGTCGCCGGCCAGGGGGCGCATGGCCTCGGCCGCGTCCGCGGCCGTTTGGATGGCCCCCATGCCGTGTACAAAGAGCGTGGCCGCGCAGGCCACGATGATGAACCAGGCCACAATGTCGGTGAAGAAGCAGCCCACAATCACGTCCAGCCGCGAGGCCGCGTAGTCTTTTACGCGGATCCCTTTCTCCACGACCGACGATTGCAGGTAGAACTGCATCCACGGAGCAATGGTGGTGCCCACCACGCCGATGGCCATGTACATATAAGCTTTGTCGCTCCAGACCGACTTGGCCGGCAGCTTGACAGTGGACCACAGCGCTTCGTGCCAGTTCGGCTGCGCGAGCACTCCGGCAAAGATGTAGGCAATGTAGACCCCCGAGGCAACCAGAAAGATCTTCTCCGTGCTCTTGTAGCTGCCCTTGACCACCATGAACCAGACCAGCACCGCGCAAAAGGGCACGCTGATGAACTTGGTGACGTGAAACAGATTCAGCGAGCCGGCGATGCCGATGAATTCGGTGACCACGTTGGTGTAGTTGACCACCACCAGCAGCACCATCAGCACGAAGGTGAGCCGGAGGCCGAACTCCTCGCGGATCAGGTCGCTCAGGCCCTTGCCGGTGACCACGCCCATGCGGGCGCACATCTCCTGCACGACGATCAGGGCGATGGTGATGGGAATGATGGTCCACAGCAGGGTGTAGCCGTACTGCGCGCCGGCCTGCGAGTAGGTGAGAATGCCGCCGGAGTCGTTATCGACGTTGGCGGTAATGAATCCAGGGCCGAGGACGGCCAAAAACAGCAGTATCCGGATTCGCCAACGCTTCCACATATGAGCCGATTCCTATTGGGGATTCATCGCAGGTGTCCTCACTGACCATAACAGGCCAGGGCGGGCGCACGAACTCCGGCCTCCAAATTCTGGCGCCGAGTAGGGGGGATAACGTAAAAATTCTGATTCGGTTGGGCTGGCCGGTCAAAACTTCATAATCTGGCCACATTCAGGCGCTCGAGAGGCTATGGGGTCAATCGCGGAGGTTTATGCGCTGGGGGTCAGGCTCTGGCCAGAACCCGCCCGGCCGCTACGGCTGGAGCGGGTTTGATCTCCGCGCTCAGGCTCAGCAGCGACTCGACCACGTCGGCGGCGCTATAAGACGAGCGGCCCGGCGCCAAGAACTGCGCCACGGTATTCAGGTCGTCGCCCACGGTGACCAGGGCTGGCTCGACAAAGCCGTCCTTGCGCGTCTGCTGGAAGCCGACATTGGCTAACAGTGCGTTGCACAGGCATTTGCGACCTACCGTCTCCTCGATTTTGCCGCCCTTGGCCAGGTAGCTTGCCACCGGTTCTGCGGCGCAACGGTAGCCGAGCGAACCATCGGGCTTGGCGTAGAGCTCGCGCAGCAGGCCCAGGTCGCAGAGCCGGGTCCGCGCGGCGGTGACCGCGGGATCGGAGTAGGAGCCTTTCAACTGCGCGGTTTTGAAGGGGTAGCCGGTAGGCGAAGCCACCGGATCGGTGAAGACCTTGGCTGTGCCGGCAATCGCCTGGGCCAGAAGCTCACTCTTCATATCGGGACGCAAAGCCGACTCTTCGCTGAACTCGAATGCCGTTCCCACCTGCACGCCTGCCGCGCCCTGCTCCAATGCCTCGCGCACCTTCGCGGCGTTTCCGTAACCGCCCGCCATCCAGAAGGGAACGCCCAAGGCGCGCAACCCGGCAATGTCGACCCGGTCGCGTTCGCCGTAGACTGGCTCGCCGGTGGCGTTGAGCTGCAGCTTGCCGCGCGGCGGCGCATTGTGCCCGCCCGCCGTGGGGGTTTCGATAATCAGCCCGTCGACGCGTCCGCTGGCCCGGCGCAGCATGGTGGTGGCCAGGGTGTTCGAGCTGACGATGGCCAGAAACCGTGGCCGCTGGAGCACCGGGAGCAGACCCTCCGCGTAGTCGGCGGGGTCAAAGTGCATGGCCACGTCCAGCCCTTGCGCGGCGCCCGTTACGCTCAGCTTGTACTCGGCCGGACGCTGGGCCGCAAAAGCGTCCAAAACGCCGGGGATGTGCAGCGGAATGCCCGCGCCCATCAGCACATAGCCCACGCCAGCCAGCATGGCGCCGTAGATCGAGGAGAGGTGGGGAAGCTGCACCTTCTCCATGAAGTTGACGCCCACCGGATTCTTGTGGCCTTCGCGGGCCAGAAAGACCTCGACAAAGTTGCTCACAATGCACAGCTCGACCACCTTGCGCAGGTCGCGGTGCTGGTGCATGGGCGTGATCGGATAGGGCTCGCCCGCCGGCTTGCCGCCGGGGACAAAGTACTCTTCCCAAATGCGCCTGGCCATCTCGGGAAAGGGAAAGGCGTCCAGGCCGCGGCGCATATGGCCGCCCTGATCGCCATCGGCGAGACGGCGGACAAAAAGCGAGTCGAGCGCCGTGCCGGAGACTACACCGAGTTGACCGAGCTTGGAGACGGCCTGGGCCAGGCGCCAATTCGAGACGCCCACCCCCATGCCGCCCTGTATGACCTTGGGAAACTGCACCATACATAAATTCTTTCACAGATCAGGATCAATCCCCGCCTTTTCTTTGAGATTAGTGGCCAGAAAGGGAAGGGAAATGAATAATTTTGCTCAGAACAGGCCGGATGGGGTGAGTTCTACAGCTTGTCGCGCAGGAAATTGATGACGTGATCGGCCTGTACGGCGCCCACCATGCGCCGTTGCGCATTGACCACAGGCAGGGCATGGAGGTTGTACTTGTCGAAGAGCTCGGCCAGCTGATTTTGGTGCAGGCCGGAGGGGCAGGAAAGAACGCGGGGCTCCGCCAGCACCGCCAGCCGCGTTTCCGGGTGGGCCACGATGAGGCGAGCCAGGGAAATGGTGCCACGCAAGATCTCCTGCTCGTCGAGCAGGTAGATTTCGGTCACGCTCTCTGGGTCGCCGTCAAAGTTGCGCAGCGCCTCGACGGCCTGGGCCACGGTGGCGTCCATGGGGAGGGCGACGAAGTCGGTGGTCATGCAGCCGGCGGCCGAATCCTCATCGAACTCGAGCAGTTCCTGGACCTCGTGGCGCTCCTCCGGCTCCATCTCTTCCAGAATGGCGTCGGATTGCTCCTCGGGCAGCTCGGCCAGCAGGTCGGCGGCGGCGCCGGGGTCCATTTCTTCGACGATGTCGGCGATTCTTTCTTCGTCCAACTTCTCGAGCAGCGACTTTTGCAGCTTGGGCTCGACCTCTTCGAGGGTCTCGGCGGCCACCTCTTCATCGAGCGAGGTGAAGACGGCCTCGCGCTCGGCCGGGGCCAGATCTTCCAGAATATCGGCCAGATCGGAGGGGTGCATCTCGGCCAGCCGCTCGTACTCGATGCGCAGCTTGACGCGCCGGGCCGGATCGACCTCGATGACGTCCACAAACTGCCAGGGAATGCCGCGGGCGGTGAACTTGCGCGAGAGCCTCTCCAGCGTGGCGCGGGGCAGCAATCCCTTGAAGACGCGGCGAAAGGCGCCGCGGAGCCCCACCTCGACCTCAGATACGCGCAGCAGGTGAGCCGCGCCCTGGCCCATCCACTCCAGATCGACGTCGTTGACGCGCACCACCTTGCGGCCGTGAATGTCGATAATCTGGCGGTCGACCAGATCCTGCGCCAGGTAAAGGTAGTTGCCCTGATCCTCGAGCGGCGCCAGGGCTCCCGCCGAGCGCAGCTCGAGGGTGCCGGCGGGTGTTTCCATCACCTCGTGGGAGGGCACAATGAACAGCCCGGCGCGGGTTTTGAGCACCAGTCCCGCCACCTTGCCGGCATCCGGGCCGGTGGCCACAGCGATGTCCTGGAGCCGGCCGCGCAGGTGGCCCTGGGCGTCGGTCACCGGGGTGCCGAGAAGCGCGGTCAGGCTGACGCGGGCTGTGGTGCGCAGGTGCATGAGGTGAGTGTATTCTGTCAGGCCCGGTTTGCGTCTATGGATGCAGGCGGTTTATGCCGGTAAATGCATTTGCCTGGAGGTGCCTGGCCGGAAATTCAAATTCTGGCGGCTGGGCCCGGCTTGTTCCGGTTCTGTTAGCTCTGACCCATGGTGCCAGTCCTTTCGTAATGTTCCCAGTCCGTTCATTTTGGGCTTAATCTCTAACCAGCACGGACGACGTGCCTCGGGCATGGCGCGACCGAGAGGATGAAGACAAAGCCGGTGAGCAAACCAGAGGAACTCGTGAGCCACCCCCAGACAGGGCGGCTGAGTTTGCGGTTGAGTTCCACCCTGGAGAGCGTTGCTGAGATAGAGGCCGCTGCGCAAAAACTGGCCTTTGCGGCCGGCCTGGACGAGGATGAGCGCTTCGGCGTGGCCCTGGCGGCGCGCGAGGCTGCCGTGAACGCCGTGGTGCATGGCAACCAGTTCGACCCCACCAGGCAAATCGCCGCCGGCTTTGAAAACACCGGTGCATTGCTGCTGATTACCCTTGCCGACCAGGGGAAAGGCTTCAATCCCGATCTGCTTTCTGACCCGCTGGCCGCGGAAAATCTGCTGCGCGGCTCCGGACGCGGCATCCTCCTGATGCGATCCTTCATGGATGAGGTACACTTTCGACAATTGCAGCCCGGAACCGGGTTAACTCTCGTCAAGCGTTTGGCTCCGGCTGGGGGGAAACATAAAGCACTTCCGCCGAGAGCCTCGTCGGCCAATTGAGGTCAATTTCTTTTTGCCGCGACGCAGGGGGCTCTGGAGCTGATGCGCAGATCGTAACCGCAAGTCTTCCATACATGTGCTCACAAGGAGGAATATCCGTGGTGCTGACAATTGGTGTTCGTGAAGTCGGGGACGTGACCGTTCTGGACTTGCGCGGGAGAATTTCCTTGGGTGAGGGCAGTGTGCAGTTGCGCGAGGCGGTTCATGGTTTGATCGGCAAGGGAGCGAGGAATATCCTGCTGAATCTGGAGCAAGTCAGCCACATCGACAGCTCGGGGCTGGGCGAACTGGTAAGCGCCTTTACTGCGGCCCGGAATCAGCATGGCGAGGTCAAGCTGCTGAATCCGGTCAGGAAAATTTACGATCTGCTGCAGTTGACCAAGCTCTCGACCGTCTTCGACATCCGGGACGATGAGGCCAGCGCCATAGCTTCCTTCAGTTTGTAGCCACCGGCTCCGGCAGCCGTAAAATGCGCTTCAAATCAATGCGGCCAAGCGGCAGCGCTCCGGCCGCCGCTCTTTTGTAAGAGCCATTCCACGTGTAAGAGCCATTCCGCGCCGGGAAGGCTTCTTTTGCTGTCCGCGCCATAGGCCAGCCCCTTCAGGCCAGCGTGGGAATCGCTTCTGGAATGCTGACCTGAAGCGGAAGAGCCGACATGGCGGCCGGCACAGCCTCCGCGAGGGGCAGCGCCGCCGCTTGCGGAGGCGGGTGGCAATGAACGCCGCGGGTGAGCCGGTGGACAAAGTGGTAGGGCGGCCAGGGTCCGGAGAGTTGCATCCGGTACTCCCGCATGGCGGTACAAGTGGCCGAGAACTTGTTCAGGTAACGCTCCACGCACTTGCGGTCTATCAGGTGCGCAATGTCCAGCACCATCTTGCCGCTCTCGGTCAACCGGCAGCTTACCTCCTCGTCCAGGGGCGCGAAAAGCCGGTGCATCTGGAAGCTGATGGCGCGGGCGCGGGTCTGGCGTTCGCGCAGCCTGCCGGCGCTCTCGCGCAGGCTGGTCAGGTATTGCTGGCCCACTCCTCCGACCGGCGGGCACTTTCCAGTGGCTTGGCCGCGGCCGTCCTCGACGAAGATCTTCAAGTGCATCTCGGTCTTGCCCCTCAGCTTGTCGATATTCGACAGGAACTGGCGCTGGTTGGCGCGGATCGACCGGCGCAGGCTCTCGTCGTCGCTGAAGATGGTTCCGAAGCGGAAGGGCAGCACCGTGGAGTGCTGGAAACAGTCGCCGATCACCCGGGCATGATCCACGCCGGACTGCTGGTTGAGGGCTTCAGTGGGGTTGTGTTCGCTGACGATGACGGCCAGGGCGCTGGCGGGATAAAGGAAAACCTGGTTGCCGCTGACTCCGAGGACCGATTCGACAGGAATGGGTTTGCGATGATGGGCCAGTTCAGGAAATGCTTGTTTTTCACCGATGCAGTAGGCGTACCATGCCATGACGAGTTGCTCCGTCTGCGTGCGCCGGAAAGCGCCACTGGTTGGTAAAGCTCTGAGAACCTGAATAACAACGGCATAGCATCTATGATGCGGGGCGGGTAAGAGCGGCCCTAGATGAACTACCGCAAATAGTAGCCCCCGGTAAATACGGCTGGCAACAACTCATTGCGCGAAGGGAAGAAATGGAAGCAAAACGGATCAAATATGTGTTTGTAGGAGTAAAAATTTAGTTGATGGAATGAATATCAGATTATTTTGAGCGTGAAGATCAATTTGCGGGAGCAAAACCATGAATTTGGAACCTGGAGTGCAAGAGAAACTCTGAAACGTTAACGCGACGGCAAAAATCGGTGAATTTGCGCCGCTCCGGGAGGCTGGAACCGGTTGTGGAACATGCGGGCGGCGATGAAAACCGGACATGAAACCGTAAGCCGGGCAGATGCGCCTCCCAGACGCCGGCCGGGCGCGATCTCCGGGCGCGACTCCAGGCGCGACTCTGGACGCTATCTCCGGGTGCGATTTTCTGGCGAGGCACAGCGGACGGCTGCAGGGGGCGGTCCGCTTCCGGTATTCTCATCGACAGGAGAGACGCGTGAAACCAGTCCTAGCCCGTCCGCTGCGCAGCCTGCAACGCAACATTCTGGCCGGCATCATCACCATCGGGCCGCTGTTTGTGACCTACCTGATCTTCAGCTTCCTTTTGGGCACGCTGGCCAAGGCTGGCCTGCCGGTGGTGCAACTGTTTGACACGATTTTTCCGCGGAACTGGCTTAGCCAGCCGTGGTTGCAGCCAGTTCTGGCCATCGTGCTGACCCTGGTGGCGCTCTACGTGGTGGGCCGGGTCAGCTCCTTGGTGATCGGCCGTCAGGCCTTTGAGCTCTTCGGGGCGCTGCTGGAGCGGCTGCCCGTGGTCGCCAAGATTTACACCTCGGTGCGCCAGCTCATTGACAGCATGACGGCCAAAAAGGAGTCCAGCCAGCGTGTGGTGCTGGTGGATTTTCCCATCAGCGGCCAGAGGTGCATCGGCTTTTTGACGCGCACCATGACCGACGAGGCGAGCGGCGAATTGCTGGCTGCGGTGCTGGTGCCCTGCGCCATCAACCCGACTTCGGCTTTTTTGCAGATTCTGCCCATGGAGCGGGTCACTGAAACCGATCTGACGATGGAGCAGGCAATGAGCATGATCATGACCGGCGGGGCCGTGGGGCCGAATACCATCCGGTTTTCCCGGCCCGCGCCCGCGGCGGCGAAGGAGTTCACGTCGGTGAAGGAGATTGCCGCCCTGGATGAGTTTGCGCCGGCCAGCGAGGCTTCGCCGGTGGGAGAGATTACGCCGCCTGCGCCCTTGGTTTGACCTTGGCCAGCGACTTGTTCTTCGCGGCAAGCCAATTTATCCGGCCGGCTCCTCGACCGCCAGTTCCTCTTCGGCCTCTTCGCTTTCCTCGGCCACCTTGCGCAGGCTGACGTGCTCGAAGCGCGCCCAGACGAGGCCCACGGGGATGATGCACAGGAAAGTGACCAGCAGCAGCGTGGCGGCGCAGGCGCTGGAGACTTCAAAATCGATTTTCAAATAGGCGGAAATGGCCGCGGCTACAATTCCGATCTGCGTAAACCATCCAATGATCGGCAGTTGCAGCACACTGGCGCCTCCGGAAGCCATCATGAGCACGATGCACTGGTCAACATTCACATTGGTGAAAGCCTTCAATGTTTCGATATACGCCAGCGCGATCAGCCCCCACATGGCCAGCGAAATCAGAGTGGTGACGGCGAAATCCGAAAACGAGCGCATGGTGTAGAGTCCGGAGCGGAAGGTGAGAATCTTATGCGCGGCGGCCTTGCCAAAGGACTTGGAGAAGCGGCTCAGGAACCGCTCAACGCCAAGCGCAACCCATTCACCGGCAAAACGCACCAGTACCAGGAACAGAGCGCCAAAAGCAGTGAGAATCAAACCGCCGAAGCGCTCGACGATACCCGCCAGGAGTGGGAATTGCAGTAGCAGTTGGGTGAGCATGCCGGCCTTGTGCGCCCCTGGATGCGGCATGGAGCCGGGCGCGATCGAGAGAATCGCCAGCGAGAAAAGCAGAGCCGAGCATCCGAGGTCAAAGAGGCGTTCGACGATGTAGACGGCAATCTGGCTGCTGAGCGGCAGGCCCGTCTTCTTTGCCACCAGGTAGGGCCGCACCGGGTCGGCGATGCGTCCGATCAGCGCCACGGCGGTAAAGCCAATGACCTGCGTTCCCAACAGCGTGAACGGCCCAACTTTCTTGTCGTGCCGCAGCAGCCAGGCCCAGCGAATGGAGCGAAAGAAGTAGGCCAGGTAGATGCAGCCGATGCCGAGAGCGATCTTGCCCCAATCGGCCTGGACAAATTGCGTGCGGAACTTTCCGAAGCTGAATTGTTGAATGCTGTCGCGTCCTAAATAAAGCAGCGCTGCCAAAGCCACCAGCACCACCAAACCCACGATCCATTGTTTCTTCTTCAAAACTTCTCCGTTCCGCGTCCGATCAACTTGCCGTTTCATTAATTCTATAGGGCAAAGCGGGCAGATTCCGGCGGAGCGGTTGGGTGGCCCTCCACGCAGCGTTGACGGCGGATGAATTTTCCAGGCTTGCCAGGGGAATGCCGCTTCCGCCTGCACGCCAATGCGGTTTTCGGCTTCGTCTTGAGAATCCGTCTAAAAACCCGAATTTAGTTGAAGGGTACGGGCTTTAGCCCCTGAGGGAGGTTTTTGACGGCTATTTGCATTCCCTCAGCGGCTAAAGCTGGCAATTGAATCCAGCTCTCAACGGACGGACTGAAGCCCGTCCCCTTCAAAACTCATAGTTTTTAAACAGGTTCTGGGGCTGCATTTGGCCGGGTAATCCAGAGTCGCCCGGATTACCCCTCGAAGAAAAGCTGGGCGGATACCGACAGCTCCGAGGCGGGATTCGGCTCCGAGGCCAGTTCGTAGACCAGCCGCTCCAGCACCAGCCGCTTGTCGGGCGGCGAAGAGCGCAGTTCCAGATCGGCGCGGGCAATCAGCCGGAGCGCCCGCGTCAGCTCGCGGCGGTTCTTGAAGCGGCGGGCCTGGCGAATCAGATCGTCGGCGGCGAAGGGCGGCATGCGGAAGCCCTGCCAGAGCGCCTGCCAGATGGCGCGCGAGTCGCGGACATTCTTTTCCAGGATCACCAGCATCTGGCGGAAGGTGCGGGCCAGCATATAGAGGTGGCCGATGGCCGCGTCCTCGCCGGCGTCGGAGCTGTTCAAAAGCCCCTGCAGCAGGGCCAGCGCGCGCGCCCGGTCGTGGGCGCTGATGGCGTCGGTCAATTCATAAAGTGAGCGCTGCTTGGCGCTCAGCACCATGGTCTCGACGTCGCCCAGGGTGATGCGCCCCTTGCCCAAAGTGTAGAGCAGCAGCTTCTCCAGTTCGGAGGAGATCAGCATCATATCCGCGCCCAGCGCGTCCGCCAGTTCACGGGCCGCGTCGGGATCTACGCGCGCGCCCGCCTCCAGCGCCGTGGCTGCCACCCAGCGCATGGCGTCGTCCTCGCTGACCCGCGCCAGCTCGACCATGCCGCAGTGCTCGCCCAGAGTCTCCTTCAGCCGCTCGAAGCGATTCTTGTCGTCCATTTCCATGCGCCGCGCGTCGGAGGGAATGCGCACAAAATCGGCGACGAAAATCAGCAGCGCCTGCGGGTTGGGCGAGCGAAAATAGCGATCGAGCGCGGCAAACTCGTCTTTTTTTGCGCCGCGCGTGTAAAGCTGGCGCAGATTGCGCACGAAAATCGCCTGAAAGGGGGCCATCAGCGAGGGGGTCTGGGCGCGGTCCAGCACCTCGAAGATCGAGGTGCTGTTCAGATCGAGATCGGAGAGGCAAAAATCCCTCAGCTCGGGCGGAACGAAGGCTTTGAGAACGGCCGCGCGGCAGCGGTCGAGGAGAAAGGTCTCATCGCCGGCCAGCACGTAGCCGGGCCGGAGCTCGCCCTTGCCGGCAGCGGCAGCTTCGATCTCCGCCACAAAACGGCCCGCCGCGGTGAATCCCGCCCCCCAGCGCGCGGCGCTCAAAGGGCGATTCTCCGGGGAACCTGCCGCCAGTAAATCAATGCGTCAACCATTCCGTTTCAGAATACCTTTTCCCGGCGCGCCGAGGCCAGGATCGTTTCCCACCCTTCGAGCAAAATGTGCTCGAAGGGTGGGGCGCCCGGCAATTTGCCGCCGTCGAGCTCTGACCCCTGATCCCTGTTCCCTGTTCTTCAGAAGCCTTCCAGCATATCGGCCACCAACTGCCGCGCGAAATCCCGCGAGAGCCGCTCGACGGCCGCCGGGCTCTCCTCGAAGAAGCCGGGCAGGTTGGCGGTGGACTGGTACTGCTGGCGGAAGACGTAGTTCTTGTTCTCGTAGAGGACTTTGCCGTCCCGGCCGGTGAGCGTGACCGAGGCCACCACGGTGACGAGAAAGCTGGAGGATTGCTGCGTCGCGGAGTTGTAGGTCAAGGGAGCCACCGATTCCTTGAGAATCGTTCCGCGCAGCACGGCGTCGGCGTCACGGTTCGTATCGGGGGTTACGCGCAGCCGGGTGCGGGTGGCAAACTCGCGGATCACCGCCTGGGTCATCACCGTTTCGGTGTGGTAAGCCTCGGTGCGCGTGGCGAAGACCGGCACGGAGAGCGTCTTCACATCGGGCGGCAGGTGCGTGGCCGCGCCCAGCGTGTGATAGCCGCAGCCGGAAAGGCCAAGAAGCGCAAAAGCGATCGAGGCAAACAGAATCTGGACGGGAGAAAACGGGCGCATGACTTATGTTAGCGCGCAGCGCAGCCCTGGACCCAGGCGGTGGCCAGCATTCCCAGTCCCACGGCAGAGAGTTTGAGGCCGTCGGCGCGGTTCTTGAAGTAAAGCTCGTTGAGCTGCTCGTAATCCCACTGTTCAAAGCGAGCGAATCCGGCGCGGCGCAGTTCACCTTCCAATGTGTCCGGCGTAAAAAGCAGCCGGAAGGGCTCTCCGGCGGCGGCCACGCGTTTGGCCAGCGCGTCGAAGGCGGTGCGGCCCTGCGGACTGAGAGTCTCCGGCGCGAGTTGGTAATCGAAGCTCACGGCAGAGCCGGCGGGCAGTTGGGCAATGGCGTCGAGCGAGGCGCGAAAGGCCGCGAGCGTCAGGTAGGGAACCACCCCCAGCCAGCCGAAGAAGGCGGGCCGGCGCGCATCGAAGCCCGCCTTGGCCAGCTCCTGCGACAGCGTCTGCCGCTCGAAGTCCAGCGGAACGAAGGCGAGCCCGGCGGGCAGGGCGATAGAGGCCTCCTCGAGCAGCGCCTGTTTCCAGGCCTGCGTGGCGGGAAAGTCCACTTCGAAGACGCGCAGTTCCAGGAAAGGATTGCGATAGGCGAAGGTGTCCAGGCCGGCGCCGAGCACCACGTACTGCCTTACGCCCTCTGCCACGGCCTCGGCCAGACGGTCTTCCACGCAACGGCTGCGCACCGCCATGAAGGCGCGAAAGTCCCGCCCCACGCGGTGCGAGGCACGTCCCATCTTTCCTCGATAGCCCGATCCCACCAGCCGCACCGCAATCGGGTCATCCAGAACCGGAGGCCGGTCAACCAGCTGGTGCGCCGCCCGCCGGATCGCCACGCCCAATGCGGTTTTGCTCGCCCTGCCCATCTCCATGAAATTCAGTCTAGTACCGCGACCGTATGATTTTGTTCTATTCGGTGAAGGTGCGCAGGTTGAAGGTGCGCGGGCTAGGAAACCCGCGCTACAGCCGGTCTGGCGACCGGCGCTACATTTCTGGGCGCTACATTCCTGGATGGTTTGAAAGGATGCGGTCACGGAGCTGGATAAAAGGCTGGGCGCGTAAGATGTTTTCCATGAACTGGATTATGTGGGCATTGCTCTCGGCTTGCTTTGCCGCCACCACGGCCCTGCTGGCCAAGGTGGGCGTGGCGCACGTGGACTCGAATCTGGCGATGGCGCTGCGCACCACGGTGGTGGTGGTCTTCGCCTGGGGGCTGGTGCTGGCGCTGGGCAAGCCGGGAATCGGCGGCTGGGGAGAGATTCGCTCTCTTGATCGCCGCACCTGCCTGTTCCTCACCCTCTCCGGGCTGGCTACGGGCCTGTCGTGGATCTGCTACTTCCGCGCCCTGCAACTGGGACCGGCCTCGCGCGTGGCGCCGCTGGACAAGCTGAGCGTTCCCCTGGTTATGATTTTCGCCTGGCTGCTGCTGGGCGAAAAACTTACCACGCAGGCGCTCGCCGGCGGACTGCTCATCACCGCGGGAGCCGTGGTGATCGCGCTGGCTTGAGCGGCCGCAAACGGCCCGTGAGGAGCTTCGCCCGGCGGGGAATTACACTGGGCGGGGAATTACACTGGGAGAATGGCCAAGGCTTCGGTTTGCGGTTGGAGGCTGGAAGAGGATGCGCGCCGGCGCGGGGCGCGGCGCATTGCCGGCGTGGACGAGGCGGGCCGCGGACCGCTCTTCGGGCCGGTGGTCGCGGCGGCGGTGATTCTGGCGCCCGGCTTCCAGCTCGACGGCCTGGACGACTCGAAAAAGCTCTCTGAAAAGAAGCGCGTCGCCTTCGACGGGGAGATTCGCGCCCATGCGGTCTGCTGGGCCGTGGCTGCGGTGGACGCGGCGACTATCGACCGCATCAACATTCGCCAGGCCTCGCTCGAAGCCATGCGCCGCGCCGTCCAGCAACTGGCGCTCAGCCCGGATTTTCTGCTCATCGACGGCCGCGACACGATCGTCTGGGAGGGTCCGCAGCAGGCCGTCATCCGGGGCGACGCGACCAGCTTCTCGATTGCCGCCGCCAGCGTTCTGGCCAAGGTTCATCGCGACCGGCTGCTGGTGGAACTGGACCGCGAGTTTCCCGGCTACGGCCTGGCGCAGCACAAGGGCTACCCTTCTCCGGCGCACAAGGCGGCCCTCGAACGGCTGGGGCCGACGTCTTTGCACCGCAAGAGCTTTCAGCCGGTGGCGCAGGCTTGGCTGCGCTTTGAATAAGCAGAGTTAGGTGGCGTGCTTTAGTCGACTACCTCGAAGGCAGACTTGTCAGCTTGGCACAGCGGGCAGACCCAGTTCTTCGGCAACTTCTCGAACGGCGTACCGGGAGCAATATCGTTTTCAGGATCGCCGACGGCTGGGTCGTAGATGTATTCGCAGACTGTACACCGGTACTTTTTCATACTAGAGAACCTCCTCTTTCAGTACTGCCCCGGTTTTATACTGCCGCAGCACGTGGATGTCAACCAGTGGCTTGTTCTGCCCGACATCTGGTTCTCAAATCAACCTGAAAAGCCTGTTCTATCAGTCGAGGAAACCCGTTTCGAGTGAAGGGGAAGGGCTTTAAAGGCCGCGATCTTTCCGGTTCTCCCACACGCTGCTTTCGACCCGGACCACCGCGCCGGACTCGTTTCTGGCCGTGGTTTCAAGCAAGCGGTCGAGCAACTCCGCCACGGTCTGCCCCTTGCCGGGGACAAAAGCCCGCGGCGCAATCTCGTTGAGCGGAGTCAGCGCGAAAGCCCGCTCGGCCAGCCGCGGATGAGGAACCACCAGCTCTGGCGCGCTGATTTCGAGCTCTCCAAAGAGCAGAATGTCCAGGTCCAGCGTTCTGGGGCCGTTCGCCAGGCCAGCCGGGCGCTCCCGTCCAAACTCCTGCTCGATGGCCAGCAGTCCATGGAGGAGTTCCTGCGGCTCCACGCCGGTTTCGAGCGCCGCCACGGCGTTCATAAACCGGGGCTGCGCGGCGAAACCCACCGGCGCGGTTGAATAGAGCGAGGACCGGCCCACCACCTGCCCCAGCGACTCCAGGCGCAGGACCGCCGCCGTCAGCGTAGCCTCCGGCGTCCCCGCCCAACTGGCCAGGTTTGCTCCCATTCCGATGTAGACCGTCCGCATTGTCTCAAGGTTAACGCGATTGCCGGAGTGGCTGCGGCGAATGGAGTGGTTGCAGAGAGGGAGAGGCTACGGCGGGATTGCTCCAATCCGACCAGGCCATTCTCAGCCAATCGTGACGATTCGCGGAAATTGCAGGGGCGCAAAGCCTCGCCCGAGTCGGCGCTCAAGCGGGGTGCGCGCCCCGACAAACTCTCAGGAATCAATGCTAAACGGCGAAATTTGCCCCCTGCGCCTGGGAGATATTCCGCTGTAACGAGGGCGAGCATCTCCACTTCGCGGGACGCAACGCGGCCAAAGCCTCGTAGAATAGAGATAGATCACGTGGTTCAAGGACGTTGATCGGTGGAGGAATAAATGGCAAATGCCTTGCAGCAACCGGAGGTCGACCCCGGCAACGGCGTTGTAAGCGAGGAGGCCCGGCGCCAGGCCCATCTGGCGTGCGCCGAGCAATCCCGTCTCCGGCAGGCGCTGGACTTGCAAAGAGAGAACATCCTCTCGCAACGAACCTCTCATCCGGCGCGGCGCTCCGCACTGGAAGCTGCCCTGGCTCAGATCGAGGGGCAGATTGAGGCCATGGGCTAGAGCCAAGCTGAAATAGCCGCGGCCTTCGGGCTTTTCCCTGTCCGGCCACGATTCGCGGTGCTCGTGACTGCAATTCGCGCTGTCCCTGGCTGCGATTTGCGGTGCCGCTGGCTACGATTCGCGGTGAAAGAGTAGGGAATTGGCCTGCTGCACCGGGGTCAGCAGTACCCGCGCAATGTTCACATGCTCGGGGCGGTTGGCGGCCCAGACGATCACCTCGGCCACATCTTCCGGGGTGAGGGCGTGAACGCCTTGGTAGACCTTGGCCGCCCGCTGCTGGTCGTCGTGGAAGCGCACTAGGCTGAAGTCGGTTTCCACCATGCCGGGGTCCACCGTGGTCACCCGGATGGGCGTTCCCAGCAGATCCTGCCTCAGTCCGTCATTGATCGCCCGCTCAGCGGACTTGGTGGCGCAATAGACCGCCCCGCCGGGGTAGGTCAGCTCGCCAGCCGTCGAACCCAGGTTGACCACGTGGCCCCGGCCGCGCTCGACCATCCCCGGCACGACGGCGCGGGTCACGTAGAGCAGTCCCTTGACGTTCGTGTCGATCATCTCTTCCCAGTCTTCGACGCTGCCTTGGTAGAGCTTTTCCAGACCGCGGCTGAGGCCGGCGTTGTTGACCAGAATGTCGATTTTGGCCCACTCCGGCGGCAACGCGGCGATGGCCTTCTGGACAGCCTGGCGGTCGCGCACATCGAGGCTGATCGTATGCACGGCCTCTGCTCCGCGCTCCAATGCGCCTGTGGCTACCTCGGCCAGTTTGCCAGCGCGGCGGGCGGCCAGCAGCAACCGGGCTCCCTCGACCGCAAAAGCCAGCGCGGTGGCCGCGCCAATGCCCGCCGAGGCGCCAGTGATGAAGACGATTTTTCCCTTGAGGCTCATGCCCCTATCCTAATCAAACCGGCGGGCTCTCCCTCCGCCGGGGGTTTGCAGCGAGGTTCCTCCCGGTTTGTTTTCGCTGGCACCGGGCAAAACTGCGGGGATAATGGATACAGTTCAGGGATTTTCTGGCAGCATAAACGATTTTTTGTGGAGGTATCGTCAGCCGAGGGGCTTTTGCCATGAAACCCATTCGCATTGTTCTATCGCCGACCCGCAGCCGCCCCCTGAACATCTTTCTGGGGACGATGCTGCTGCTGGCCTCGCTTCTGCTCCTTCTTGCGCTGGCCACCTATCACCCGGCGGACCCCTCGCTGAACACCGCATCAAGCGAGGCCGGCCCCCACGCAGTACACAACTGGATTGGCCTCTTCGGCGCATCGCTGAGCGACCTGCTGCTGCAAATTCTAGGGATTGCGGCCTTTTTGCTGCCATTTTGGCTGGGCGGCCTGGGCTGGACGTGGATGCGTTCGCGTCCCAGCGGGCTGGCGTGGCTGCGCTGGATGGGCGTCCTGCTATCGCTGACGTTTCTGCCCACCGTGCTGGCGCTGCTGCCCTGGCATTGGCTCTGGCTTCACGCCGTACCGGTCGGAGGCCAGGTGGGAATGCTGATGGCCGGGCTGCTGGTCACCTATCTCAATCTTCAGGGAGCCTGGCTGGTAGCGGGCGTATTGGCCGCCGTCGGATTCTATTTTGCCTCGGCTGTCAGCTTTCAGATCATCACAGAGAGCCTCCAAGCCCACTGGTCCCAGGCGCGTGATCGCTGGCGCAACTGGCGTGAAAAGCGCGCCGAACTCCGGCAGGAGCGAATGGCCGAGCGCGAGGCCCTGCGCGAACGGGAAAGCCAGCCGGACGGCTCCCGGATTCTCACCCCGGAGACGGATTCACTTGAGAGTCAGGCCTCGCTGGGGCCGCCTCCTGGTTTTTTTGCCCGCCTCTTTCGCCGCCGCCGCGCCTCCGAAATCGACCTGGAGGAGATTCCCGCTTTCCAACGCGCCCAGCTCCAGCCCGACGCGGACGCGAGCGCCGGGGAAGCGCGCCGGACCAGCATTTGGGAGCGCGCCGCTGATGCGCCAGTTCGGGCCCCCGGCGACAGGCCTTCGTCGGCGGGAGCCCAACCCAACCTCGCGCCGGTTGTGCCGATTCCGGTCGCCGCCACTCCCTTTGCCGCAGCCTCACTGGGAGCGATTCCCGCCGCGGCCAGCGCGGCAACGCTGCAATCAGCCCCCGCGCGGCCCCAATTCTCCGCCCGGCCACAACTTGTGGAAACGCGAACGCCTGAACCGCGCCCCATCGCCACGCCTCTTGAAGCCAGCGGCTTCGATCCCTCCCCCGCGCGGCCCGCGTACGAGCCCGCCGCCAGCGCCCCGTCCGCTGACGAAATCGCCATCCGCGAACGCGCCGACGCCGAACTGCGCGCCGCTGCCCTGGCTACCAAGCAGGTCAGCGGCTTCAAGATGCCGCCCAGCACGCTGCTGAACCCCGCCGACGGCCCCCAGAGTATTCGCGAGGACGAGTTGCGCGAAGAGGCGCGCGTGCTGGTCGAAAAATGCGCCGAATTCGACGTGCGCGGCCAGGTGGTCCAGATCAACCCCGGCCCGATGGTCACCACCTACGAGTTCAAGCCCGAGGCGGGCGTGAAGTACTCGCGCGTCACGGGCCTGGCCGACGACCTCTGCCTCGCCATGCGCGCCGAGAGCATTCTGATCGAGCGCATGGCCGGCAAAAGCACCGTTGGCATTCAGGTTCCCAACCGCACGCGCGAGACCATCCACCTGCGCGAAGTGATCGAATCGGAGACCTTCCACAAGGCCAAATCGCGGCTCACGCTCTCCATGGGCAAGGACATCAACGGCCGCATCGTCACCGCCGACTTCTCCTCGATGCCCCATGTGCTGATCGCCGGCTCGACCGGTTCGGGCAAGTCGGTGGCCATCAACGCCATGATCATGAGCCTGCTCTACCGCACCACGCCCTCTCAGGTCCGGCTCATTCTCGTCGATCCCAAGCGCGTCGAGCTGGGTATGTACGAGGGCATTCCGCACCTGTTCACGCCGATCATCACCGAGGTCAAGCTGGCTGCCAATGCTCTCAGAAACGCCGTCCGCGAGATGGAACGCCGTCTGAAGCTGCTGGCCTCGCGTAGCGTGCGCAACATCGACCAATACAACAAGCTCTTCGAGGGCTCGATGCCCTCGCTCTTCGACGACGCCGAGGACGAGGAGCCGCTGCCCTACATCGTCATCATCATCGACGAGCTGGCCGACCTGATGATGCTCGACCGCTCGAACGTCGAGGAATCGATCACCCGCCTGGCGCAGATGGCCCGCGCCGTCGGCATTCATCTGATTCTGGCCACGCAGAGGCCCTCGGTGGACGTCATCACCGGCCTCATCAAGGCCAACATTCCCACCCGCATCAGCTTCCGGCTGGCCACCAAGGTCGATTCGCGCACCATCCTCGACACCAACGGGGCCGAGTCTCTGCTGGGCCGTGGCGATATGCTCTTCCTGCCGCCCGGAACCAGCCGCCTGATGCGCCTCCATGCCCCCTTTGTCAGCGAAAAGGAGACGGCGGCGGTGGTCGGCTTCTGGAAGGCGCAGGGGCAGGCCGAGTACGTCGAGGGCTTCCTCGAATCTCCCAAGGAAGAGCACCAGAATGTGGACGGCTCGAATGCCGACCCGGATGAAAACGACCCGCTTTTCAACGACGCCGTGCAGTTGGTCTTCGAATTCGGCAAGGCCTCGACCTCGCTCTTGCAGCGCCGCCTGCGCATCGGCTACGGCCGCGCCGCCCACCTGATCGACTTGATGGAACGCGACGGCCTGATCGGCCCCGCCGACGGCTCCCGCCCCCGCGAACTGCTCAAAGCTCCCGGCTGGCTGCACGAGGTTTCCGCCTCGGCCATCGAGTAAGCTGACCGGCAAAAATTCGCTCAGGCCTTCCACAACGTTCAGCAAAACAGATGGAAGATAGGGGTTCAAGAAGCCGGCATGATGGGGGTGGCGTGCACCGGCCAGAGTGAGCGTGGCTCACTCTGGCCGGTGCTGCCGACGCAGCGCTTTTGCGCAGGAACGCTTTCGCGCACTGGGCGTCCGCCGTCAGATCTCCATGATCACCGGCATGATCATCGGCCTTCTTCCGGTGGTCTTCTGGATCAGCCGCTTCAATTCCGTGCGCACCTTTTCCTTGACCATGCCGTAGTCGGCCTTCTGCTCGGCGGTCAGTCCATCCAGGGTTTTGAGGACCACCTCGCGGGCCTGTTCGGTAATATCCGCGCCGCCAAAGCCGCGCATGATGACCTCGGGCTGCTGTTCGACCTTGCCGGTGCGCTTGTTGATGGCCAGCACCGCCAGCACCACGCCGTCCTCGGAGAGAATGCGCCGGTCGCGCAGCACCAGCTCTTCCACTACGTCGATCGACGAGCCGGAGTCGATCAGCACTCGGCCGGTGGTCACCTTATCCTTTTTGCGCACGTCCTTCTTGTCCAGTTCCAGAACGTCGCCGTCTTCGATCACGATGGCGTGCTCGATGGCGCCGGTCTCCATGGCGATCTGGGCGTGGCGGCGCAGGTTGCCGTAGTTGCCGTGGACGGGGATAAAGTACTTGGGCCGCACCAGGTTGATCAGCAGCCGCATCTCCTCTTGCGAGCCGTGGCCGCTGACGTGAATCAATCCGTTGGAGCCGTTGTCGTAGATGACGTTGGCGTCGCGGCGGTAGAGGTGGTCGATGACCCGGAAGATGCTCTTCTCGTTGCCGGGAATGACACGGGAGCTGAGCAGCACGGTGTCGCCGGACTCGATGTGGACGTGCTTGTGGTTGTTCACGGCGGCGCGGCTCAGCGCGCTCATCGGCTCGCCCTGGGTGCCACTGATCAGCACCAGCAACTGCTCGGGCGCGTAGTCGCGCATCTGCCCAGGGTTGATAATCAGCCCCTGGGGAACTTCGATGTAGCCCAGATCCTGCGCAATCTCGGTCGATTCCATCATCGAGCGGCCCACGATGGCCACCTTGCGCTTGTGCGCCTGGGCCAGTTCGAGAGCAATGCGGATGCGGTAGATCGACGAGGAGAAGCAACTGAAGAAGAGCTTCTTCTTGGTGCGCGAAAAAATCTCGTCCAGGCGCGGGATCACAGCCGATTCGCTGGGCGTGTAGCCGGAGCGCTCGACGTTGGTCGAGTCCTGCAGGAGGGCCAGGACGCCGCGCTTGCCGTACTCGGCAAAGGTGTGCAGATCGAAGAGTTTGCCGTCCAGCGGAGAGAGGTCGATCTTGAAGTCGCCGGTGTGGATGACCACGCCCACCGGGGTCTCGATGGCCAGGGCCACGGCGTCCACCAGCGAGTGGGTCACATGAATCGGCTCGATGGTGAAAGGGCCGATGGTGAACTTTTCCCTGGGTATGATCTCGATCAGCTCGGTCTCGTCCAGCAGCTGATTCTCTTCGAGGTTGCCCTCCACGTAGGCCAGCGTGAACTCGGTGGCGTAGACCGGAACCTTGATCTCGTTCAGAATCCAGGGCAGGGCGCCGATGTGGTCCATGTGCCCGTGGGTGAGGATAATGGCGCGGACATGCGCTTTGTTTTCAACCAGGTAGGAGATATCGGGCACCACGATATCCACCCCTAGCAACTCCGACTCCGGGAACATCAGCCCCGCGTCGATCACGATAATCTCGTCTTCCCAACGCAGCGCGAGGCAGTTCATGCCGAACTCGCCCAGACCGCCCAGAGGAATGATTTTCAGCTTTTTTGTATGCATCTGTCAGATTCGATGCTATCACTTACGGGCTGCGGCAGTGGATTTATACTTTCTTACCGCAACATTGCTCCAAAATTTGAGTTTACAAAAACAGAAGATGAAAATACCGGGTAGGCAAACAGGTGTACAGAATTGCTCAGAAGCCGGGAGTGGCCAGCGGCTACAGTTGAAAACGCCCGGATGCGAAGACAGCAACCCGGTCGTTATGAGGGAGATGCAAAAGGGAAGTTCCCCGCCCAGATGGCGTCTCCGGCTAGCCTAAAGGCTCCGGTTGGCGGATGGTTTTTCACGGCAGCACAGCATTCCACGCAGTTCAAAAGGAACTGCGGACACCTCAAGGAGGTGGCAGATGAAAGGTCTTAAGACTTTACTCGGTTCCGCGGCATTGCTCGTGGGCTTGGTTCTGGCTATGGCTCCAGCGGCTCACGCGCAAGTGGTAGTCGGCATTGACATCGGCGGTCCGCCGCCGGTTTGCCCGTACGGCTTCTATGAATATCCACCCTATGAGTGTGCGCCCTACGGCTTTTACGGCCCGGGGTTCTTCTACAACGGGATATTCCTGGGCGTAGGCCCCTGGGCCGGTTGGGGTTATGGACACGGCTGGGGCGGCCATCGCTTCAGGGATGCTGGCGGCGGAAGCTACCATGGTCGCGGCGGCTATGAGGCCGAGCATGGCCACTGGGCCCACGGCGGCGGTGGTGATCATGGATATGGCCACGGCGGTGGCGGACCGCACGGTGGTGGTGGATATGGCCACGGTGGTGGCGGATATGCTGGTGGCG
>Ga0182013_10000510_pt1 | contig 53737 bp, 45 predicted proteins | sample 612S2MmetaG_FD_120487 | JGI IMG/M metagenome (GOLD analysis project Ga0182013, IMG submission 120487) | Permafrost microbial communities from Stordalen Mire, Sweden - 612S2M metaG | ecosystem: Environmental > Terrestrial > Soil > Wetlands > Permafrost | place: Sweden: Stordalen | collected...
CGCGCGCAAAGCATCGCGGCGGAGATCAAGGGCTATGCCGTGGATCTGACCGCCCTCGACAAGGAGCTCGCCGCGGCCGACATCGTCGTGAGCTGCACCGCGAGCACCCTGCCCCTGGTCACCGAGGCCGCGGTGTCGGCCGCGATCCGCACACGGCGTCATCGCCCCATCCTCATGGTCGACCTCGCCGTGCCGCGGGACATCGAGCCTGCGGTCGCGGACCTGAGCGACGTGTATCTCGTATCCATCGACGATCTGCAACAGCTCATCGACGAAAATCGACAGCGCCGCGAGCTGGCCGCCGACGACGCACGCACGCTGCTCGGCCAGGAGGTCGCCCGCTTTCTGGCCGATTCTCGCGCGCACGATGCGGCCCCTGCGATCCGCGTGCTGCGCGAGAGCGCCGACGCCATTCGTCAGCACACCCTGGATCAGGCGAAGCGCATGCTCGCGGCCGGCAGATCCTCCGAGGAGGTCATCGACTTCCTCGCCAACACGCTGACCAATCGGCTGCTGCACACACCGATGCAAGCACTGCGGCAGGCCGCCGAATCCGACGGTCACGATCTCGCGCAGGCCCTCAGGCGCCTGCTCATGGAAGAACGCGGCCGGCAATGACCCGGAAGGCCGCTATAATCGGCGGCCATGAAAGATTCCATCCGGCGCAAGCTCGAAAAGCTCGACGAACGCTTCGAGGAGGTGGGGCGCCTCCTGTCCGAGCCCGACGTCATCGCGCGCCAGAACCAATTTCGCGACCTTTCGATGGAGTACGCGCGGCTGGGGCCGCTGGTCGACCGCTATCGCGGGTTCGTTGCGCTCGAAGGCGACGCCGACACCGCCCGTGAGCTCGCCATGGAGGAGGAGCTCAAGGAGTTGGGGCCGCGGCTCGAGGCCGAGGAGCAGGAGCTGCAGCGCCTGCTGGTCCCGAAAGACCCCCTGGACGACAGCAATATCTTCCTCGAAGTCCGCGCCGGCACCGGCGGCGACGAAGCGGCGCTTTTCGCCGGCGATCTATTCCGGATGTATGCGCGCTTCGCGGAGTCCAAACGCTGGGAGGTCGAGATCTTGAGCGAGAGTCCGGGCGAGCATGGCGGCTACAAGGAGATCATCAGCCGCATCATCGGCAAGGGGGCGTATTCGCAGCTCAAGTTCGAGTCCGGCACGCATCGGGTGCAGCGGGTGCCCGCCACCGAAGCGCAGGGGCGGATCCACACCTCCGCCGTCACGGTCGCGATTCTTCCCGAGTTGGAGGAGGTCGCATCCATCGAGCTGAACCCGGCGGATTTGCGCATCGACACGTACCGCTCGTCCGGAGCCGGCGGCCAGCACGTCAACAAAACCGACTCCGCGATCCGTGTAACCCACCTTCCAACCGGCATCGTCGTCGAGTGCCAGGATGAGCGCTCGCAGCACAAGAACCGCTCGCGCGCCCTGTCGCTCCTGAAGGCCCGGCTGCTCGCCAGCGAGCGCGAGAAGCAGGCCACGCAGCAGGCGCAAACCCGCAAGCTCCAGGTCGGCTCGGGTGACCGCTCGGAACGCATCCGCACCTACAATTTTCCGCAGGGCCGCGTGACGGACCACCGCATCAACCTGACCTTGTACAAGCTCGATGACGTGATGAACGGCAATATCCGGGAGCTCATCGGGGCACTGCATCAGGAACATCAGGCCGAAGAGCTCGCGAATCAGGTCGAATGAATTCCTCGAGCACCGTGACAGACAGACCGAACACGACCCCCGGGCCGAGCACGATCGCCGCCTCGTTGCGAATGGCCGCTAAGCTGCTCTGCGAGCGCAGCGACTCGCCGCAGCTCGACGCCGAAGTGCTGCTGGCGAGCCTGCTCGGCGCGACGCGTTCCGCGCTCAAGCTGCGGAGCGATGAAGCACTGGGCGCCGACACCGTGGTCGCTTATCGCGAATTGATCGTGCGCCGCGCGGGCGGCGTGCCCGTCGCGTACCTCACCGGCATCCGCGAATTCTGGTCTCTGCCGCTCGAGGTGACACCCGCCGTCCTGGTGCCTCGTCCGGAGACCGAGCTTTTGGTCGAGCAGGCGCTCGAGCTGTTGGTCGACGCGTCCGCTGCCGTGCTGGACCTCGGCACCGGGAGCGGGGCCATCGCCCTCGCCGTCGCCTCCGAGCGCCGCGATGCGCGCGTAGTCGGCGTCGATATCTCGGAAGAGGCGGTACGGGTCGCCCGCGCCAATGCCCATGCCCTCGGCCTCGCCGGCATCGAGTGGCGGGTGGGCTCCTGGTTCGCCGCCGTTGCGGACCGACGCTTCGATATCATCCTGTCCAACCCACCCTACATCGGCGCCCGGGACTCCGCCCTCGCCTCCCTGCAGGCGGAGCCGGCCACGGCCCTGATCGGCGGTCCAACGGGACTCGAGCAGCTCGCTTACATCATCGCCGCGGCTCCGTCGCACCTGCTGCCCGGCGGATGGCTCTTGACCGAGCACGGCGCCGACCAAGCGCGCCCGGTGCGAGCCCTGTTCGAGCGGCAGCATTTTCAGGACATTCGTTCGTTCGACGATTACTCAGGACGGCCCCGCCTCACGCGGGGCCGACTCCGCGGGCCGCTCGCGAGCCCGCCTTCACCCAACCAGGAGCCATCATGATCCGTTTCGAAACGACTTTGGGCAGCTTCACCGTCGAGCTGTTCGGCGACAAGGCGCCCGTGAGCGCCGACAATTTCTTGAAGTACGTGGACGAAGGCTTTTTCGATGGCACCGTATTTCATCGCATCGTCCCGGGCTTCGTCATCCAAGGCGGCGGCTTCACCGAGGACATGTCGCAAAAAAAGAATCACCCCCCCATCAAGAACGAGGCCGACAACGGCGTGAAGAACACCCGGGGCACGCTCTCGATGGCCCGCACCAACGACATCAACAGCGCCACGTCGCAGTTCTTCGTGAATTTGAAGGACAACGACTTCCTGGACAACAGCCGCGGCAATTTCGGCTATGCGGTGTTCGGCAAGGTGACCGAGGGCATGGATGTGATCGACAAGATCGCCGCAGTGAAGACCGGGCGGCGCAAAGGCTTCGAGGACGTGCCGCTCGACCCCGTGGTCATGACGAGCGTCCGACGCGTATAGGCACGTATGCGGCGCTTGGTCCGCGGGATGCTCTGGCTGGTCCTCGCGTGCCTGGCCCTCTCCGTGCTGTCCGTTTTGATCTTCCGCTGGGTGAACCCGCCCTACAGCGCCTTCATGGCGGAGAGCCAGATTTCGGCCTGGGTGAGCGGCGAGCGCGCCTACGTGTATCGCCGCACCTGGGCGGACCTCGACCGGATCTCGCCGAATCTGGCGCTCGCCGTGGTGGCGTCGGAGGACCAGAAGTTTCCGGAACATTGGGGCTTCGATGTCGAGGCCATCGAGAAGGCCTACCAACTGAACCGCCACAGCCATCACGTGCACGGCGCCAGCACCATCAGCCAGCAGGTGGCCAAGAATCTGTACCTTTGGTCCGGCCGCAGCTACTTCCGCAAGGCATTGGAAGCCTGGTTCACCGTGCTCATCGAGGCTTGTTGGCCGAAACGCCGCATCCTCGAGATCTACCTCAACATCGCCGAATTCGGCTACGGAACTTACGGTGCCGAGGCGGCCGCCCAGCGCTTTTTCCATAAGGCCGCCGCGCGCCTGTCGCGCAGCGACGCCGCCGTTCTCGCGGCCGTCCTGCCGAACCCCGAGCACTGGTCCGCCGCCGCCCCTCCCCGATATGTTCTCGAACGGCGTGATTGGATCCTGAACCAGATGCAGGCTCTGGGCGGAGAGGAGATGCTCGGCGAAATCGACGCCTACCCGGACCGCCGCCACGCGCTATGATTGGAGCCAATGGGCGGAGTGCATCCCGCGATTGACACCATCGTCACGGCGGAGACGCCGGAAGGCATCTCAATCCCGATACGTCCCGCGGGGTTTGCCGTCCGGGCCTGCGCCTTCCTCATCGATGCCCTCATCCGCATCGCCATTTTGTCCGTCTGCGCCTTTCTGTTCTCGCTCGGCCGCAGGGTCGGGGTAGGGCTGTATTTGATCTCGGCCTTCGTGATCAACTGGCTCTATCCCGTGCTGTTCGAGATGTCGGCGGGGGCGGCGACTCCGGGCAAGCGTGCCTTGGGCCTCTACGTACTCATGGCAAACGGCCTTCCCATCACGCCGGCCGGCTGTCTGATCCGAAACCTTCTGCGCGCGGTCGACATGCTGCCGCTGCTGTACGCCTTCGCCATCGTGTCCATTTTATTGCGGCGGGACTCGCGCAGACTGGGCGATCTCGCCGCGGGTACGGTGGTCGCCTATCGCCACGAGATCGAGAGGGCCGGCGGCCTTGCCGGCGGTGTTCCCATTCCGCCGCCTGTCGTCTTGACGAAGCGCCAAGAGCTCGCGCTGACCGCCTTCGCCTGGCGGGTGGACCGCCTGACGCCGGCGCGCGCGGAGGAAATCGCGTCTCACGCCGCGGGCCTCTCCCGCTTCCGACCGGAGCGGGCGACCTCGGATACTCCGATGACCGACCGCCTGATCGGGATCGCCCGCTGGCTGCACGGCGATCGGCAATGACGGCGCTCGACTTCGAGGCTTCGAATGAGGCGCAGTGGCTAGAGCTCGAAAAGGCCGTGAGCGGTGGCGAGAAGACGCTGGACCCCGAGCGGTTCTTGTTTCTGTATCGCGCCGCCTGCGAGCATCTTGCGTTGGCCGAAGCGCGCGGCTTTCCCGCCCCGCTGGTATCGAGGCTGTCGAGAGTCACCGCTCGAGCCCATCAAATCGTCTACCGACAGAGCGACTTGGGGCTGGGCCGGATCGCGCGGACGCTGATGCAAACCTTTCCCGCGACAGTTCGCGCCCACCGCTGGTACGTCTTGGTGGCGGCCCTGCTGGTCTTTGCACCCGCCATCGCAATGGGTTACGTGGTGGCCCACCGGCCGGACCTGATCCTGTCTCTGGCCGACAGCACCACGGTCGAGGAATTCGGGCGCATGTACGACCCGGCGAACCCCGCGATCGGACGGCTGCGCGATGCCGGGACCAACTGGATGATGTTCGGATTTTACATGGCAAACAATATCGGCATCGCCTTTCAGTGCTATGTATCGGGCATCTTTTTCGGGCTCGGCAGCCTTTACTATCTTGCCTACAACGGCGCTTTGGGCGGCGCGGTCGGGGGGTACATCACGTCGATCGGCTTCGCAGGAACGTTCTTTCCGTTCATCGCGACGCATTCCGCGTTCGAGATCACCGCCGTGGTGCTCAGCGGCGCCGCCGGCCTGCGAATCGGACGGTCGGTGCTCCTGCCCGGCCGCCTGCCTCGCGTGGCTTCGCTGCAGATCGCTGCACGGGAAACCAGCGTCATCGTTTTCGGGTCGGCGATCATGCTGGTGATCGCCGCCGCGATCGAGGCGTTTTGGTCGTCGGCGCCCTGGGTGAGTCCGGGCGCCAAGTTTTCGGGCGCCGCGGGTTGCTGGCTGCTGGTCGCGATTTTCTTCCTCAGGCGCGCGCGTGCAGATTGACGCCATTTCCGTGGTCCTGCGTCCGCGCTCCATCTGGGAAGGATGCGACCTCGGCGTGCGCCTGCTGCAATCCTGGTTGCGACCCGTGTATCGGGCCTATCTCGCCGTGGCGCTGCCGCTCTTTGCGCTCTTTCTGCTGACGTACCCCATCGCCGGCTGGCTCCCGTCGCTTCTGATATGGCTGTCAAAGCCCTGGCTCGATCGGACCGTGTTGTTCGCGCTGTCGCGTGCATTGTTCGGCCGGCGCAGCACGCTCGGGGATCTGTGGATTCATCGGCGGGAGGCATGGCTCGCAGGACTGACGACCACGCTGACGTTGCAGCGCTTGAGCGCCTCGCGCTCCTTCAAGCAGCCCATTTTGCAGCTCGAGGGGCTGTCGGGCGCGGCGCTCCGTGAGCGAATTGGGCGGCTGACGGGCCGTCATCGGGGCGTGGCGCGCGCAATGACCATGGCGTTCGCCAACGCCGAATTTGCGTTGACGTTGAGCGTGCTGTCGCTGCAAGTCTGGTTTTCGCCCCACATATCCGAGTTGCCGCAGGTCTGGCTTGACGTGTCGTCCGATGTGATGCGGGGCCTCGGAATCTCGATCGCCTACGCGGTCGCGGTGGCATTCCTCGAGCCTTTTTACGTCGCCGCCGGATTCGGCATGTACATCAATCGTCGCGTGGAGCTCGAGGCCTGGGACATCGAGCAGGAATTCCGCCGTGCGTTCTCCGATTGACGCCGTCCTCTTGGCCGTTCTCCTCGCGGGTGCCTGCGCCGCGGCGCAGGCCGACCCGATGCAGGGCAGCCCGGCCCCGCCGCAAGTCCCGCAATCGGCGCCCTCCCCTCCGCAGCATGCCTCGTTTACTTCCGACGAAGTCCGGGCGGCGGTCGCCAAGCTGCGGGCGGATCCGAACTTGGGTGGCACGCACAAGATTCGATCTCTGCGCTGGACTAGCCCGAGCGCGCCGGGCCGGCCGCCGATGGCTCCACCCTGGATCGAGGGCCTGTTCGGGTATCTCGGGCAGACCGGCAGCGTGCTGCTCTGGGTGGTGGGCGCCCTCGCGGCCGCTGTCGCCGTGATCTGGGCATACCGGACATTCAAGGCGCGCGTCCCGGAGCCGAGGTTCTTGCGGGGTCCGGGCGTTGCGCGCGTGGGGGCGATGGACATCAGGCCCGAGTCGTTGCCCGCGGACATCGGCGCGGCGGCGCTCGCGCTCGCCGAGGCGGGCAAGACCCGGCAGGCTCTTTCCCTCCTGTATCGGGGCGCGCTGTCGCGCGCCGTGCATCGTTTCGGCGTTCCCATCGGGGAGTCTTATACCGAGGGCGAAGCGCTGCGCGCCGTCGATGCCCGGCTCGACCCGGCACGCGCCACTTACTTCTCCGATCTGGTGGGAGTTTGGCGCCGCGCGGTATACGCGGGCGAAGCGTTGTCGAGCGACCCCGTAAGACGTCTTTGCCGGGGCTTTGCAGCTCTCGATGCGACGCTGCCATGACCCGTGACCGCTGGATCCAGGCGATCGTTGCCACCGGGTTGATCGCACTCGTCGTTTGGGTCGCCCGACACACCTACTGGGACGAGGTCACGGTCACGGCCCCACCCAAGGGCGAGGCTGCGCGCAATCCCTACTATGCGGTGGTGCATCTTGCCGAGAGTCTCGGAATCCACACGACCATGATCGGCTCTTTGCATGACCTGCCGCCGGACGCCATCGTGCTGGTCAACAATCTTTACGAGGATCTGCGCCACGAATCGATCGAGTCGTTGCAGGCCTGGGTGCAGACCGGTGGCCGGCTGATCATCCGTGACGCGACGCTGGAGGCGAGCGAGCCGCTGCAAATCTGGAGCGGCATCAGATCGGCGCAGCGCGACTTAAGCGCCGAGCGCCCGGCGGCCGCCCAGGGGGATGACGACTGCATGCCCATGGCGGTCGGCATCGACGGGATTGCCAACGGTCAATCGCTGGTTCTGTGCGACGCTCTTGGGCCCGGCCTGACGAGCACACGAGTACCCTCATGGTCGCTGTCCGATTCCAGCGCGATACAGGTGTTGCGCGTATCCATAGGCCGCGGCGAGCTGACGGTCATCGGCCCGACGTTCATGTTGGCCAACTGGAACCTGGCGAAAGAGGACCACGCCCGGATTTTCGCTGCGGCGGCGGGCTTCAGACACGGCGATCGATTGGAGATCCTGAGCCGCACCCGGGCCGCACCTTTGCCGGTGCTCCTCTGGAGGCTGGCGGCGCCCGCCATTGTGTTCCTGCTGGCAGCGGTCGGGTTGACCATCATCAGACATCTTCCGCGCTTCGGTCCACCCATAGCCGTACCTGCGCCGATGCGCCGCTCGCTCGCCGAACAGATCCGCGCCAATGCGCGCTTCGCCTGGCGCACGCAAAGGCTCGAATCGCTTCGAGCAGCCATCCGCAGAGCCTTGGACGAGGCCGCGCAGAGGCAGATCGTCGGATACACGCTGATGGCGCCTCGCCAGCGGGCGGAGGCCTTGGCGGCAAGCACCGGTATCGACGCCGCGACCATCAGCGCGGCTCTCGTCAGCGATGCCGGGGGCGGTGTGAACGAGCATCGCGCGGCCATCACGTTGCTGGAAGCATGCCGACGTATCCTGATCAGATCCGATTCCCACCAAAGGCCCAACGCATGACCGAAGAATCTCCCGCCATCGCCCGTGCCGGCGAACTGCTTGCGAAGCTCCGCGCCCAGATCGCCAACGCATTGGTCGGGCACCAGGCGGTCGTCGACCAAACCCTGATCGCATTGCTGGTGGCCGGCCACGTGCTTCTGGAGGGCGTTCCGGGCCTCGGCAAGACGCTGTTGGTGCGCGCGCTCGCGCAAGCTCTGGCGCTCAAGGTGGCGCGCGTGCAATTCACTCCCGATCTCATGCCTTCCGATATCACCGGTCATGCCATATTGGATCCGGCGACTCACGCCATGCGGGTGGTTCGCGGGCCGGTGTTCACCAACATTCTTCTGGCCGACGAGATCAATCGCGCGCCTGCAAAGACGCAGAGCGCCCTTCTGGAGGTCATGCAGGAGCATCAGGTGACGCTCGAGGGGGAAACACTGGTGCTGCCGCGCCCGTTCATGGTCTTGGCGACGCAGAACCCCCTCGAGACCGAGGGCACGTATCCATTGCCGGAGGCGCAGCTCGACCGCTTCCTGCTGAAAATCGACATGACATACCCGACTCAGAGCGAGGAAGTGGACATCGTGTCGCGCACCACGACGGATCAGACCGGCGATGAATTGCCGCTCTCCGGTGTCGCTCCGGTGCTCACCGAGCGCGCGGTGCTCGCGTTGCAGCACCTCGCGGCGAGGCAGCGCGTGGATATCGCGGTCGTCGATTATGCGGTGCGCCTGGCGAGGGCCACGCGCGATTGGCCGGGGATCGCCGTGGGATCCGGCTCGCGCGGGCCCATCGCTCTGGTGCGCGCAGCAAAGGCCGCTGCGCTGATTGCCGCGCGCTCCTTCGTGCTGCCGGAAGATGTGAAGGCGGTCGCGGTGGCGGCGCTGCGTCACAGGATCGCGTTGTCGGCCGATGCCCAACTCGACGGGCGCAAGCCCGACGACGTGCTGGCTCTGATTCTGGAAGCGACGGCCGCCCCGAGGGTCTGAAGGTGGCGAGATTTTACAAGTCCGTCCTGCCCTCCCCGGCATTGATCGCGATCGCGGCCGCTGTGGGCGGCCTGCTCGTCCTGGCCGCCTTCACCACCGCTCCCGCTTCCAAGATCGCATGGGGCGCAGCCGGACTCGCCATCGTGCTCGGGCTGCTCACGGGCCTCGACCTGTATCTCAGCCTGTCGGAGTGGCGCGCGGCGCCGCTCAGCCTGCAGCGCCGCCTGCCCCATGCTTTCGCGGTCGGGGAACCGGTGAGTCTCGGGGTCAGCATCGGCAATCCCGGCCGCCGCACGCGCCGCGGACGCTACTTCGAACTGACCGATCCAACGCTGCTCGTGCCCGCGATGCCGCTGCGCTTCGCCATCGAGCCGGGGAAACGCGAGACGTTGGAGTTTCAGCTGACTCCGACCGCACGGGGCATGAAGTCTTTCGAGGCCGGACAAATCCTGTTGCGCTCGGTCCTCGGACTTTTGGACTGGAACCTCTCCATCGGGCATCCCGAGGCACGCCGCGTATTCCCCGATTTCAAACGTCAAGCCGCGCTCGCTTGGATGGCGGGCAACCGCCGGCTGGCGCAGCTCGGGATCAAGTCGGTGAGACGGAGGGGGTCGGGCACCGACTTCGATCAGTTGCTCGACTACCGCCCGGGAGATCCGATTCGCCACATCGATTGGAAGGCGACGCTCAAGCACGGCCGGCCGATCAGCCGATCGTTTCGCGACGACCGCGATCAAATCGTCATGTTCCTTCTGGATTGCGGGCGCCGGATGCGCGCGGACGACACCCAATCGGGCATCGGCTCGACCCATTTCGATCAATCGCTCGACGCCTTGATGCTGCTGGCCTTCGTCGCCCTGAGCAAGGGCGACGCCGTCGGCGCGATGACCTTCGGCACACCGGCAGGCGGCGACAAACGCTTCGCGCCACGCAAGGGCCGCCAGGCGCTCAACGCGCTCATGGCGGAGCTCGGGGACGTCGAGCCGTCGCCGACCTTCTCCGATTACATGAAGGCGGCTGCCGACCTCCTCCAGCGGCAGCGCAAACGGGGCCTGGTGATTCTGATCACCAACTGCCGCGACGAGGATGCGGCCGAGCTCGCCGCCGCGATCGGTCTGCTGCGCTCCAGACACCTGGTGGTGCTCGCGAATCTCAAGGAACGGATCGTCGGGCAGATCGCCGCTCAAGCCCTCTCGAACCCGCTTTCCGTGCTCGAAGTGGCAGCCGCGGTGGAATACGACCAACGTCGGCGCGATATGCAGGCACGCCTCGCGATGAGCGGGGTCGTGCTGATCGACTGCGAGCCGCGTGCGCTCGGGGTCGAGCTCGTCAATCGCTACAACGTGCTGAAGCGGACGAGCGCGATTTAGCCCGTGTACACTTCATCCGAATGAAGCATTCAATTGCCCGCGCAGCGTTGCTATCCGCCGCCCTCGCTTGCATGATCCCCGGCATGAGCGCTGTTGCGTCGCCGGGATCGCGGCCCCCGACGCCGGCCGAATCATTCGCGCCGTCCGACCATTTGAGCTATGGGCGTTTCAACGATCTGGCGATCTATTCTCCCGTGGGTCAGCCGAAAAGTTTCGTTCTCCTGTTGTCGGGAGCCGGCGGGTGGGATTCGCATGTCGCAGCGCTGGCGCGGCAGCTCGCGGACGGTGGTGCACTGGTGGCCGGCATCGATTTGCCGAGGCTCGACGCGAATCTCGCGGCCGATCGGGGCGATTGCGTTTTCCTGGACGGAGATCTCGAGAACCTGAGCCATTTCCTCCAGGCCTACGAACACGTGCCGACCTACCTTCCCCCCTTTCTGCTCGGGTATCGGCAGGGCGCCGTGCTGGCGTATGCGACCCTCGTGCAGGCGCCGCCGAATACTTTCGCGGCGGCGCTGACCATCGGATTCTCCCCGGTCACGCAGCTGCGCAAGCCGCTGTGCAAGGGCTCGGGACTTGAATCGGCGCCCGCCGACGCCGCCGGCATCCGCTATCTTCCGGCCAAGCGGTTGGACAGTCCCTGGGTCTTGTTCCAGACCGACCAGGATCCCGGCTCGAGCGCGGAGAGCGCGGCGAGATTCATCGACGGCATGCAGGGGGCGGCACTCGTCGCGTTGCACGGAATCGCCGGCGACTATCCGCCGTCCGGCACCTGGGTGCCCAAAGTCCTCGCGGCATTCGCCACGCTGGTCTCCCGCTTGGGGAAGCAGGCGCTGCCGCTCGCTCCCTCCGCGCTCGGCGACTTGCCGGTCGTCGAGGTTCCCGCCCAGCCGGGAACCGCGGCGAGCGATACTTTCGCCATCATCATGTCGGGCGACGGCGGCTGGGCCGGGCTCGACAAGGAGGTCGCGGAGGCCCTCAGTGCCCACGGCATCCCCGTCGTCGGCCTCGATTCGCTGCGCTACTTCTGGAGCGCGCGCACGGCCGAAGGCCTCGCGAAGGATACCGACCACATGATCCGCTACTACCTCGCCCATCTGGCGAAGAATCGCGTCTTGCTGATCGGCTATTCGCAGGGCGCGGATGTACTGCCCTTCGCGGTCAATCGGCTTCCGGCGGCCACCCGGGCGAGGGTGGCGTTGGTGGTGCTCATGGGAATGTCCGAGCACGCGCTGTTCGAATTCCACGTGAGCAGCTGGATCGCGAACGACACGACCGGCCCGCTGACTCTTCCGGAGGTGAGCCGCATCGCGGGAATTCCCGTCTCGTGCATCTATGGTGATGGCGACAAGGATTCGCTCTGCCCGAAACTCGACCCGAACCGGGTTCAGGTCGTGAAGTTGCCCGGCGGGCATCATTTCAACGGCGACTACGCGGGATTGGCTCGGGTGATCCTGGCGATGGCGAAGCGGTGATCGGTATCTCGAGACGGCGGTTCTTGACGACCGCGCCCGCGGTGCCATTTCTGGCCGCTTCGATCGTGCAGCGGACGGCGGCGCAGGTCGCTCCCGCGCAGCCCTCGATGCAACGTGCGGCGGCGGCATCGACCGCCGGCCTCACGTCGATGACCGCCGGCGCGGCGCCCATTTCTCCGGCCGAGCGGGGGGCGCGGATCGCCAAGGTGCAGGCACTCATGGCGAGGCGCGGGGTGGGCGCGCTGCTCCTCGACACCGGTTCCTCGCTCGATTACTTCACCGGAATCCAATGGCACAGCTCCGAACGCACGACCGCGGCCATCATCCCGGCCAGAGGTGCGGTCATCATCGTCACGCCTGCGTTCGAGGAACCTTCCGTCCGGGAAACTCTCGCCATCGCCGGCGATGTGCGCACCTGGAACGAGGACGAAAACCCGTTCCTGCGCATCGTCCAAGGCCTGCGCGACCGGGGAGTTCGCTCCGGCCCCGTGGCGGCCGAGCCCACCGCGCGTTTCTTCATCATCGACGGCGTCAGGAAGGCTTCTGGAAGCTACGAGATCGTCTCCGGCGACCCGTATATTCGGGCCTGCCGGATGATCAAGTCCGCGGCCGAACTTGCGCTCATGCAGACCGCCAACGACGTGACGCTCGCGGCGCTTCGCCACCTGCACGGGAGCGTCGAGCGCGGCATGGGCGCCGAGGATTTGGCCGGCATCGTGAACGACGCCACCATGGCGCTGGGAGGCTCTCCGGAGTTCGCCCTGAGCCTGCTGAACGAGGCTTCCGCATACCCCCACGGATCGCACCAACTCGAGTCCGTCGCCGAGGGCTCGGTGATTCTCATGGACTGCGGGTGCACCGTCCACGGGTATCAATCCGACATCTCCAGAACCTGGGTGTTCGGCGGGGCGAATGCCCGGCAGCGCAGGCTCTGGGACACCGTGAAGCGCGGTCAGCAGATCGCGCTGGAAAGCGCCAAAATCGGTGTCGCCGTGGGCTCCCTGGACGATGCCGTGCGCAAATACTACGCCAGCGAGGGTTGGGGCCCGGGCTACAAGCTTCCGGGACTGTCTCATCGCACCGGGCATGGCATCGGTCTCGACGGTCACGAGCCGGCCTACCTCGTGCATGGGGACACGACGCCGCTCGAGGCCGGCATGTGCTTTTCCGATGAGCCGGGAATCTACATCCCCGGTGAATTCGGCGTACGCCTGGAAGACTGCTGGCAGATGACCGAAGCGGGCCCAAAGCTCTTCACGGGCCTTGCGAAATCCATCGACGACCCGGTTTGACGCTGAGCCCGCAATCAGATCATGCGCGAACCGCGTGCGGATGCCCGATCGACGGGGAGGTAAGCATCGAACGTCATGGCGACGGAGCGCATCAACAGGCGACCCGCGGGCGTCAAAGTAATGCGGCCGTCGCTCAACTCCACCAAGCCATCCGCCTGCAATTCCCCGAGCCGACGCAATTCGTCCGCAAAATATCCGTCGAATCGAATGCCGTTGCGACGCCCGACCGCGGCCATGTCCACGCTGCCGTTGCACATGATCTCTTGAATGACGTCCCTGCGCACCAGGTCGTCAGGGCTGATCCGCACGCCGCGACTCGAAGGTAGCGAGCCGCTGCCGACCGCCCCCTCGTAGTCGCCGAGCGCCTTGAAGTTCTGCACGTACAGGTCGCCCACCTGACCGATGGCGCTGACGCCGAGATTCACGAGGTCACGATTCGCATGAGTGGTATAGCCCTGGAAGCTTCGGTGCAAGGTGCCGTTCTGATGCGCCCGGGCGAGGCTGTCGGTGGGCAGTGCGAAATGGTCCATGCCGATGTAAACATAACCTGCTCCGCACAGCTTCTCGACGGCCAGCTGCAGAAGGCTCAGCCGAAGCGCAGGATCCGGGAGCTCGCCCGGCGCAATCTGTCGCTGCGCCTTGAATACCCGCGGCATGTGCGCATAGCCGTACACCGCCAAACGATCCGGCCGCATGTCGATCACCCCGTCTAGCGTCGCCTCGAACGTCTTGAGCGTCTGCCTGGGCAACCCGTAGATCAAGTCGAAATTGATGGAGCGAAAGCCCAATTCGCGCGCCTGACGGTAGACCCGCGCCACCATCTCGACGGGCTGAAGCCGGTTGACCGCGCGTTGCACGTTTTCGTCGAAATCCTGGACCCCCAGGCTGATCCGGTTGAAGCCGAGCGCCGCCAGCTGCGGCAGCATGCCAGCGTCCAGTCCGCGCGGATCGATTTCAATCGAATAATCGCGCGATTCGGCGTCCGTCAACTGGAATTCGCGATCGATTCTGTCGATCAGCTCGATCAACAGCTGCGGTTGCAGATAGGTCGGCGTGCCGCCGCCGAAATGCATCTGCTCGACCGTTCTTTCGCGGCCGAAATATCCGCCGCGTTGGGAAATTTCGCGAAGCAGGTGTCGAACGTAATTTTCGGCGCGCCCGACCTGGCGGGTCACGATCTTATTGCATCCGCAATAAAAGCAGGGGCTGGTGCAAAAAGGAATGTGCACATACAGCGACAGCGGCATCCCCTGGATCGCCCCCGGGCTGGTGGCGGCGGCGCGCTCGTAGTCGCCCGCCTGGATTCCGTCGCGAAATTGCATCGCCGTGGGATACGAGGTGTAGCGCGGACCCTCCCGATCGTAGCGGCGCATCAGATCGGTGTTGAAAGAAACGGCCGTGCCAGCGCTCATTGGTATTCCCTCGGATCGACGTGACTTCGATTGATAGGCGCTAAGCTTCCTCGAACCGCGGCCCGCGCCAATAGGTAGTTTCCCCTAACGCGCATCGGGAGCCGCGAACAGTACCTAGGGCGCCCCGGTACCTTACTGATATCGGCCGCGCACGGTGGTCAGCACGCAGCGTCGGCAAATCATGGCTGCCCGCGACAGCGAGCGCGAGCGCGGGGTTCGGTCACCCGCCAGTCGATTTGCTTGGTGCGACGCGGCAATTCGCTTGAGCTGAGCGTTCAACCCCGCCGGCGGGTCAAGTGAGGTTCAAATGCCTCATCACCCTCGCGAGGTTCTTGCGGATCTCGTTCAGCTTGCCGAGACTCGCGGCCGTGCGCATCGCATCCGCCAGAGGTTGGAGCGGGTAACCGCCATAGGCGCCGGGCTCCGGTACGTCGTGGGTGACGGAGGATCTCCCCGAAAGCGTGACATTGTCGCCCACGGTGACATGTGTGGTGACGACCGAATTTCCACCCGTCATGAACCGCCGGCCAATGCGGGTCGACCCGCCCATCATGAAGCCGGCGGTGTAGAAGCCGTCCTCGCCCAGATCGCAGTTGTGCGCGATGTGGCAGATGTTGTCGAGCTTCGTTCCCGCGCGGATGTGCGTGGAGGTCAAGGTGGCGCGGTCGATGGCGCAGTTGCTGCCGATTTCCACGTCGTTGCCGATCACGACATTGCCGAGGTGCGTAATCTTGCGGGCGCGACCATCGGGTCCCGGGGCATACCCAAATCCGTCGCCGCCGACGGTGGTATGCGGATGAATTTCGCAATCCTCCCCGACTGTGCACCCGGCCCCGATGAAAACCTGGGGATGAATGACCGTGCGTGCACCGATGATGGCGTCATTTTCGATCACGGCATGCGCGCCGATCATGCTGTTGTTTCCGATCACCGCGTGCGCACCGACCACGCAATAAGGCCCCAGGCAGACATCCGACCCGACTTGCGCGTCGGGGTGCACGAGCGCCGTGGGATGCCGTTCTCCCCACTGGCTGAAGCGGAAGCTCTTGCGGTCGAAATACTTGAGCAGGGTCGCCATGCCGACCGGCATGACTTTGACCGAGAAGCAGCACGTCTCGCTGCTCGCCGCCGCCAGGGACGCCGAAACCGTGCTGAGGCATATCAGAATGGCGGGACGATGGGAGACAGCCTGAGCGATTTGCTGCTCATCGCTGACGAACACCAGGCTGGCCCCGCAGGAGTCCGCCGGAATCCGGCAGTGCTCGGCACTCGAGTCCAGATTGCCGTGAAGGTAGGTGAAGACGTCGGAATGTCTGGACTTGATCGCCTGGGCGGTAATCATCGCCAACTCCTGTCGGTTGTCGAGTCCGCCGAACCGAAGCCGCGATGCTTTCGCCTGATCCGCGGGGCTCGTGGCTCGGGCGGTACTGTGAACGCACCCTCGCTGGGGTGTCAAGGAGGAAATGCGGCGGCGTCCGTGACTTTGTGCGGGAAAGTGATGCGCGTTGAACTTAAGCCATGGTACGTGGCTCGGGATGCCGGCCGTTCCGCTCCGTTCGGTAGCGCACATTACGGCCCGTAACATGTTGATTCCAGGTCATTTGGCGCAGCGCCAAGCCGTGGCGCATACATGCTATAGTCGCAGCATGAGCAGACACTTTCATACCGTGGTTTGGATCGATCATCGGGAAGCGAAAATCTTGAATTTCAACGCCGACCTGTACGACGCGCAGACCGTTCACAGCACCCACCCGGATCAACATCTTCATCACAAAGCGAATTCAGGCGACTCCGGACACGCGCCGCCCGATCATGAGTTCTACAAGCACGTTGCCAAGTCGGTGGGGGATGCCGGCGCGGTTCTCATCGTGGGTCCCTCCAGCGCGAAACACGAATTCGCCAAGTACATCAAGGAACACGATGCCGCACTCGCGGGTCGGATTTCCGGCGTCGAGACCATGGATCATCCCTCGGACGGCACGGTCGTGGCGTTCGCCCGCCATTTCTTCAAGGCGGACGATCGGATGCATTCGCAGACCAGCTCCTGAGGTAGGGACCGAAGCAGCCCTGCGGCGATGGCGCCCGGAGCGCCGCGTTCTCAAGGCCGCAGCACGATCTTGCCGGTGTGCCCTTTGGCGCTGAATTCCTGTTGCGCGGCGACGATCGAATCGAGCGCGAAGACGCGGGCGATGACCGGGCGGATTTCGCCGCGCTCGATGTATCCGACCAGATTCCGAAACACCGACGGCTCGAATACGGTACAGCCGTCGAGCCGAAGGTCCTTGAGATACAGGGTTCGCAGGTCAAGATCGACGATCGGGCCCGATATCGCCCCCGCCACCGCGTAGCGGCCTCGCCGCCGCAGGACCTCGAGCAGTTGACCGAACTGCTTCCCGCCGACCACGTCGATGACGGCATCGACGCTTTCACTTCCCAAGGCTCCAATGAGATCCGCGTCGCGGGCGATCACGAGCGCCGCGCCGAGCGCCTCGACGGCTTGGGCCTTCGCAATGCTCGCTACAGCGACCACGCGCGCTCCCCGACGCACCGCGAGTTGCACGGCCGCTGAGCCGACGCCCCCCGAAGCACCCGTGACCAGCACCGTGTCCCCGCGTCCGACGGCGCTGCGCTCCAGCATGTGCTCGGCCGCCGCATAAGCGCAGGGAAACGACGCGAGCTCCACATCCGACAGGCCGGTCGAGATGGCGTGGGCATTGACCGAGGGCACACAGGCGTACTCGGCGAACGCGCCGTTGCACTCCGACCCGAAATAGATGACTTGCGAGATGCCGTCCCGATTCAATCGGATGACGGGCTCGATCAGAACCCGCTCACCGATTCGCCGGGGGGATACCCCGGAGCCCACGGCGACGATCCGGCCGCATCCGTCGGCACCCTGTATGCGCGGAAATTTGTGTTCCGCACCGGTCCACCCAGCGTCCTCGGGGCTTGCGCCGACGAATCCGCCGGCGGTCCCGGCGACCGTCGTGCCCTCCGATATCGCTCGCGAATACCAGCCGGTGCGTGTGTTGATGTCGGTGTTATTGACGCCCGCGGCGCCGATTCGCACGAGAACGGCATCCCCCTCGGGCTGCGGAACGGGCACATCCTCGCGGTATTCCAGCTGATCGAATCCGCCGTACCCCTTCAAGAGCACCGCTCTCATCGTTTCCGGGATCGCAGTCATCCACACACCCCGCCGCGGGCATGGAGCGTGTCCACTTCACGGCGGCGCGCCGCCAGAATACCGCCACGGTCGTCGCGGTATAGCAGATTAAACGCCTCGAACGGGATGATGCGTCCATCGGTCTGCACGATGTGCACACAGGATTTCTTCATCGCGCGAACGTCGAAATTGACCGCATCGATGAAAGCCATGATCAATACCCGGAACACGTCCTTGTACCCGATGTCCTGCGGCGCCTTGACGTTCGGCAGGCAGCACAGCAACGAGGCGAGGCAGTTGGCTTGGGCCTCGGGGCCCAGATTGGTGGCAAAGAGCTTGAACACTTCGCCCTTGAGAACCGGGTCGTATTCGAACACCAGGGTGTTGCGGGGGCCGGCGAGCAATACCTCGGGATCGACGAACCGGGTCAGCGGGACGACACCCTGCGCGGTCTTCAGAGCGTAGCCCATCGACAGCGCATCGGGATTGCACGGGACGGGAACGATGTCCTCGGGCAGGAAGAGCGAAGTCTGCGCAAGAATGGCATCCCGTACTTCACCGAGCGTGAGCCTGCCCGTGTGCAAGCCGGGACCTTCGACGCGCCCGGCGAATTGAATGGGCTGCACGGTCACGCCGCGTACGCAGGGTTGCCGGGCGGCGAACTCGATGATCTTTCCGAGCTCGCCGTCGTTGACACCCTTGGCGGCGGTCACCACGAGCGTGGTGGAAAGCCCGACGCGATTCAGGTTCTCGAGCGCTTGCTCGCGGACTTTTCGCAGGTCGGCTCCCCGCAGTTTCAAGAGCGAATCCCGCTCGAATGAATCGAACTGCAGGTACACCTCGAAGCCGGGCGCGTAGCGCGCCAACCGCTCCGCGAATTGCGGTTGCTTGGCGATGCGCACGCCATTGGTATTGAGCATCAGGTGCCGGATCGGCCGGCGCCGGGCGGCATCCAGAATCTCAAAAAACAAGGGGTGCTCGGTGGGCTCACCGCCCGAGATTTGCACGACATCGGGCTCCCCCTCGTTGGCGATGATCGCGTCGAGCATCCGCTCGATGGTCGCAAGATCACGATGTTGCCCGGCCCGGTGGGGCCCCGAGTTGGCATAGCACACGGGACACGCCAGATTGCACTCATCCGTCACCTCCACGATCGTCAAGCAGGAGTGCTGCATGTGATCCGGGCATAAGCCGCAGTCGTAAGGGCATCCCCAGTGCATCTCGGTATTGAAGCGTTGGGGCATTTCGGGAGGTTTGATGTAGGTCTCGCGTCCCAGGCGCCAATATGCGGCATCGGATGCGATCAGCACTTTGGCGTGGCCGTGCTCCGGGCACCACTTGTACATCCAGACCTGGTTGTCGCGGATGACGTGCTTGGCCTCGATCCGGCGCAAGCAGTGCTCGCAAAGCGATACCGTGTGGTCGTAATAAAGGTAAGGTCGGGTCTTAGCCATTGGAAATCCGGCGCGAGGCGTTCAGGCGCAACCCCATCCAGGCCGCGCCCGCAATGCCCGTCCACTGGATCGCGGTGAGCCCCGCGAACCGGTCGATGGGAATGGCGCTCGGTGCCGCGGCGCCGAACGGCGGTTTCAGGAACTCGATCAGAAACCGCAGCAAACAATAGCTCAGCAGAAAGGCGTTGAACATCTGACCGGAGCGCGGCCACGTGCGCCCGCGCAGTCCCGCCCAGATTGCGATGACGGCGAGCAGCTCGATCAACGCTGTCGGATAGCGCGGAACTCCGTCGCCATAATTCCAGCCCCACGCCGTCCCGGTGGGCGATCCATAGGTCATATCCCATGTTCCGGACAGCTGACAGCCGATCCGCCCGATCACCAGCCCGACGACCAGCGCCGGGACCCAGGCATCCCCGGTCGAGGATCTCCAGCCGATCGCGCGCTTGCCGATCTCCGTGCCGATCGTTCCGCCGAGCAGCCCGCCCAGCACGGACTTGCCGGAAATCCAATGGGAAATGGACTGCTGCGAAATCGAGGACCAGCTCTCGGCAATGTGCAGCCCGAGCGCTCCGGTCGCGGCGCCGAACAAGGTGCATGCGAACAGCAGCATTCGATCCATGCGCGCCACGTCGATCGGGCTGCGGCGACGTTGGCGAAGGTAAACTCGCGCGCCGGCGAAATACGCGAGCCATTCGACCACGGCATGCACGGACGGGTCGGATTGAGCGTAGCTCAGGCGCGGTATATCGATCACCGCCACAGCCAACGGATGGCCCAGACCAGCGCGATCAGCACGACCGCGGAGATGATCAGCAGCGCCCATCCGCCCTGCGGGAGGCTTGCGGTCAATACCATGCCACAGACGGTTGCCGCCAACGCAACGAGCGCCGCCAGCCCAAGAATCGCGGTCAGCAGCGCCTTCGCCAGGGTTATGAGGAATCCCCGCGATTCCTCCCGCGGTGGTCGCTCCTGCGATGGCTGATCCTGGCCGCTCCCCATGCCAGGATTGAAACAAGAATAACGGCGGCTATCAACGTACTTTCGTCGGGTGCCGCCTCATGCCGCCACATTTTGAGACGCCGCACCGCGAGCCGCCGCCGGCGCGCCGGGTTCGTATCCCAGGCACGGCGCAAGCCAGCGCTCCGCCTCGGCGAGAGTCATCCCCTTGCGTTGCGCATAGCTTTCGACCTGATCGCGATCGATCTGGCCCACTCCGAAGTAACGCGACTCGGGATGCGAGAAATACCAGCCGCTCACAGCCGCCGTGGGCAACATCGCAAACGATTCGGTGAGTCGGATGCCGGCCGCGCGCTCGGCATCGAGCAGCCTCCAAAGCGCGGCCTTCTCCGTGTGATCCGGGCAGGCGGGGTACCCCGGCGCCGGCCTGATGCCCCGATATTCTTCGCGGATCAGCGCGACTTCATCGAGCGCCTCGTCGGCGGCATAACCCCAGAACTCGCGCCGGACGCGCTCGTGCATGCGCTCCGCCAGAGCCTCGGCCAGGCGGTCGGCCAGCGCCTTGAGCAGGATGCTGCTGTAATCGTCGTGCGCCGCCTCGAACCGCGCAAGGTGCGATTCGATTCCGATGCCGGCCGTCACGGCGAAGGCGCCGAGATGGTCGCTCCGGCCGCTCTCCACCGGCGCGATGTAGTCCGCCAGGCAAAGCTGCGCCTGCCCCTGCGGCTTCGCCTTCTGCTGACGGAGCTGGTGCAGGCGCACCGCGGGCGCATCCCGCGAAGGCACGCCCGGCGAATCGCCGGGGTGCACCACGATATCGTCATCCCCTGCGCTGTTGGCGGGAAAAATGCCGATGACGGCGCGCGCCTCGAGCCATCGCTCGTCGATGACCCGGCCCAGCATGCCTTTGGCGTCCTCGAACAACGCGGTCGCCGCCTCGCCCACGATGGGATCGCGCAGGATGTCCGGGAACTTGCCCGCGAATTCCCAGGCGTTGAAGAACGGCATCCAATCGATATAAGGGACGAGCTCCTCGAGTGGATAATTCAGGAACGTCCGCACGCCGATCAGCTGCGGGGCGGGCGGACAATATGCCGACCAATCGGTGCTGAGTTTCCGGGCCCGCGCTTGAGCCAGCGACAATTGCGGCGCCTTGACGCTCTTGTTGCGGTGCTGTTCACGCCGGCGCTCGTGCTCCGCCTTGGCATGCCCGACGAAAGCTTCCCGGGTCTCGGAGCTGATCAGCTGCTGGCAAATGCCGACCGAGCGGGACGCATCCTTGACGTAGATGACGGGGCCGGCGTACCGCGGGTCGATCTTCACCGCCGTATGCGCGGGCGAGGTGGTCGCCCCGCCGATGAGCAGCGGCTGGCGGTAGCCCAGGCGCTGCATCTCCTTGGCCACGTGGACCATCTCGTCGAGCGACGGTGTGATCAGGCCGGACAGGCCGATGAGGTCCGCTCCCTCCCGCGTCGCGGCCTCGAGGATGCGCTCGCAGGACACCATCACGCCGAGATCGATGACTTCGAAGTTATTGCACTGGAGCACAACCCCGACGATGTTCTTGCCGATGTCGTGCACGTCGCCCTTTACCGTGGCCATGACCACCTTGCCGTTGGAGCGCGCGGCCCCCACCGTTTCCTTTTCGATGTACGGGATGAGCACGGAGACGGCTTTCTTCATCACCCGGGCGGATTTGACCACCTGCGGAAGGAACATTTTGCCGGAGCCGAACAGATCACCGACCACGTTCATCCCATCCATGAGCGGACCTTCGATCACGTCGAGCGGACGCGCGGCCGCAAGGCGCGCCTCCTCGGTGTCCTCGAGCACGAACTCGTCCAGCCCTTTCACGAGAGCGTGCTTGAGGCGCTCCGCCACGGGGAGCTTGCGCCACTCGAGATCGTCGCCCCGCCTCGCCCCTCCGCCGCCCTTGAAGCGTTCGGCAATCTCCAGCAATCGATCGGTTGCGTCCGGGCGCCGCGCGAGAATCACATCCTCGACCCGCTCGCGCAGGTCCGGCGCAATCTCCTCGTAGATGGCGAGCTGACCCGCGTTCACGATCCCCATGGTGAGTCCGGCGCGGATGGCGTGATAGAGGAACACCGAGTGCATCGCCTCGCGCACCGGATCGTTGCCCCTGAAGGAGAACGATACGTTGCTGACCCCGCCGCTCACATGGCACGCCGGCATGCGCCGTTTGATCGCCGCCGTCGCCTCGATGAAATCCAGGCTGTAGCGGTTGTGTTCCTCGATGCCGGTGGCCACGGCAAAAATATTGGGATCGAAAACGATGTCCTGCGGCGCGAAGCCGATCCGCTCGGTGAGCAGCCCGTAGGCCCTCTCGCAGATCGCCACCTTGCGTTCCACGGTGTCCGCCTGGCCTTTCTCGTCGAACGCCATCACCACCACGGCGGCCCCGTAGCGCATGACCTTGCGCGCATGCTCGAGAAATATCTCCTCGCCCTCCTTGAGGCTGATCGAATTCACGATGGCCTTTCCCTGAACGCACTTCAGTCCCGCTTCGATCACCGACCACTTGGAGGAATCGAGCATGATCGGCACGCGCGCCACGTCCGGCTCGCCCGCGATCAGATGCAGCAGCCGCACCATCGCGGTCTGCGAATCGAGCATCCCCTCGTCCATGTTGATGTCGATGATCTGCGCGCCGTTCGCCACCTGCTGGCGCGCGATGTCGACCGCCGCGGCATAGTCGCCTGCCTCGATCAATTTGCGGAATTTCGCCGAGCCGGTCACGTTGGTGCGTTCGCCGACGTTGACGAACAGGCTCGTCGCATCGATCGTGAGCGGCTCCAGGCCGCTCAGCCGGCAGGCCGGGGCGATGCTGGGAACCTCTCGCGGCTCGAGGCCGGCCACCACCCGGGCAACCTCGCGGATGTGCTCCGGCGTGGTGCCACAGCATCCGCCCACCATGTTGACGAAGCCGCTCGCCGCGAAGTCGCGCAGCACCTGCGCGGTCTCGCACGAGGTTTCATCGTATTCCCCGAAGGCGTTCGGAAGGCCCGCGTTCGGGTACGCGCAAACGAACACATCGGCGATGCGGGAGAGCTCCTCGATGTAGGGCCGCAGCTGCTTTCCGCCGAGCGCGCAGTTCAATCCCACCACCGCGGGTTTCGCATGCCGGATCGAATTCCAGAAGGCCTCGGTGGTCTGTCCCGACAGCGTGCGGCCCGAGGCGTCGGTGATGGTCCCCGAGACGATGATCGGAAGGTCCACCCCCATCTGGTCGAGCGTCTCGCACACGGCGAAAAGCGCGGCTTTGGCGTTCAAGGTGTCGAAGATGGTCTCGATGAGAATGGCATCGACACCCCCCGCGATCAGACCGCGCGCCGCGTCGGCGTAGGCCCGCGCCAGCTCGTCGAAGTCGACGTTGCGATACGCGGGATCGTTCACGTCGGGAGAAAGCGACGCCGTGCGGCTGGTGGGGCCGAGTGCGCCCGCGACGAAGCGCTGGTCTCCGGTGAGCCGCGTGACCTGGTCCGCCGCCTCGCGCGCGAGCCGCGCGGCCGCCAGGTTCAGCTCGGGTGCAAACTCGGACAGGCGGTAGTCGGCCTGGGAGATCGCGGTGGCGTTGAATGTGTTCGTGGTGATCACGTCGGCGCCGGCCTCGAGGTACTCGCGGTGAATCTGCGCGATGACTTGCGGCCGCGTAAGCGTCAATAAATCGTTGTTGCCGCAGAGATCGACCGGCCAGTCGGCGAAGCGATCGCCGCGAAAGTCCGCTTCGGCCAGGCGATGCTGCTGGATCATGGTTCCCATGGCGCCATCGAGAACGACGATGCGCGTCCCCAGCAATCGAAGGAGCGCTCGGGCGCGCTCGGGATACGCGCTCATGCCGGCCGCCGCTGCGAGCCTGCCATTCAGGCCACCGCCGCCGCCTGCGGCAAAGCCTGCCGTGGCGACTGGGCTGGCGACTGCGGCGCGACCTGCGGCGCGGCGGCCGACTGTGGGCGGATGCCCAGCGCGTGACAGATGGCGTAGGTGAGCTCGGCACGGTTCAACGTGTAGAAATGAAATTCCTCCACGCCGTGCTGGCGCAGGCGCTGCACCTGGTCGATCGCGACGTGGGCCGCGATCATCCGGCGGGTCTCGGCATCCTCGTCCAGGCCGTCGAACCGGCGCAGAAGCCAGTCGGGCACCGATGTACCGCAACGTTGCGCAAAACGCAGCATTTGGGGAAACCGCGTGATCGGAAGGATGCCCGGCACGATGTTCGCCCGAATTCCGGCGGCTGCGCACCGATCTCGATACTTGAGGAACACGTCCGCGTCGAAGAAGAATTGCGTGATCGCGCGATTGGCGCCTGCGTCGATTTTGCGCTTGAGGTTTTCAAGATCCGCCTCGACGGTGCCGGACTCGGGGTGGCCCTCGGGGTAGGCGGCGACGGAGATATCGAAGGGCGAGGCGCTTCTCAAGCCACGCACGAGATCGGCGCCGAAGGCGAAACCACCCGGGTGCGGCCTGAAGGGCACGCCGGGCGCGGCATCCCCTCGGAGCGCCACCATGTGCCGCACGCCCTGGCGCCAATAATCCTGCGCAATTCCGATCACTTCTTCGCGGGGCGCTCCGATGCATGTCAGATGCGGGGCCACGGTGAGCGCGGTGTTCCTCAATATCCGCATTACGCACTCGTGCGTTCTCGAGCGGGTCGAGCCGTCGGCGCCATAGGTCACCGAAACGAATTTCGGCCGTAACGGCGCGAGCCTCAAGACCGCATCCCAGAGATGCCCGGCCGCAGCATCGTCGCCGGGCGGAAAGAACTCGAAGGACACCGATACCGTCTCGCTCGCCATGGCCGCTGACCTCTGAAGGACTATGGGTCCAGTCACAGCATGGGAGCGTCTACCTCATGATTCAAACTCATTATCTTCATGGGAACGATGAAAGTGATTCATGGCCTCCCGAGGGGGCGCTAAATCCGCCAAACGAGCCCCGGATCCTCGCCCGGGTTGTAGGCGACGCCCCACACCCTCTGTTCCCGCTTGAAAGGCTTCTGGTGCTGCGGATCGGGATCCTCGATCTCGCGCGCCAGCCGGTGGCCGTCGAAGGTCGCATCGGCAATGATGCGCGGCGCCTCCGCATCACCGATCACGAAGACATCGGAAATGCCGTTGTTGCCCCACTCGGGCTTGCGCGCCTTCAATTCGCGATACAGTCCGTCGCGGGAGCAACGCGAGGTCACCAGGATGACGGTATCGCAATCCAGCCACTCGTGAGATTGATTCTCCTTCCTCGGCAGCTTGCCGCTGCCCTTGAATTCCCGCTTGTGCCCATCCCCCCAAATGTTGAAGAGTTGGGCACGACCCGCCTCGATCCGGGAGCAGCCCGTCTCGCTCATGACATTGACACCCAAGCCATGCAGCAGCCGATGCATGTTCGCGCCTTCGAGCGTGAAATCCATATAGGCGCCGAGCGGACCGGCCGAGGCGACGGTGACATCATGGCCGGCGCGGGCGAATTTCTCGGCCAGACTGGGCGCCATGTAGTAGCCGTCGTAGTTGACGATCAGCACGCGCTTGCCGACCGGCTTTTTTCCGGCAAACACCTGCTCCGGCGTGAGGATGTGCGCAAGCCCGGCGTCCGCGCCCGGAATCGGCGCATGGGTCATATGGTTGACGCCGTCGGTGCTCCACTGCGCGCCCGTCGCGATCACGACGCGCGCAGCACCGTAGCTCAACACGTCCTCCGCCGTCAGCGGTTTGACGCCGAGGGCGAGTTGGCAAACCTTGTTCTTCTTCAGCAGCTTCTCGATCTGGGTCTGGCGGTAGTCGCGGTGAAAGCCCCACTCGGCCAGTCCGGGGAGTGTCGCGACGTCATTGACGTAACCGCCGAGCTTGTCCCTGCTGTCCCGCAGATGCACGGTGTACCCGCGCTCCATCAGAACGCGGGCGCATTCCGAACCGGCGGGACCCGCACCGACGATCAGGACATCATTGGGGGATTTCGCCTTCTCGAACCTCTCGGGGTGCCAGCCGCGCCGGTACTCCTCCCCTGCGGTTGCGTTCTGCGTGCATATGAACGGCACCCCACCCATCTCCCAACGCGAGATGCAAACGTTGCAACCGATGCAGGTGCGGATGTCCTCGATGCGCCCCTCGTCGATCTTGCGAGGCAGCCAGGGATCGGCAATCGAGGGGCGTGCGGCGCCGATGATATCGACGATGCCGGCGCGCACCACTTGCAGCATCTTCTCCGGGTCGTAGTATCGACCGACCCCCACCACCGGCTTGTTCGTGGCCTGCTTGATGTGCTTGATCCATTCGTTCTCGTGGCCGATCTGATAGAAACGCGACGGACCGGCGTCCTCGCCCCATTCGGCGATGTCGCCGATATTCACGTCCCACAGATCGAGGTACGGCGACGCCAGTTCGATGAATTTCAACCCGTCCTCGGCCAACTCGACGCCGGAGGGTCCATACAAGGTGTCGACCGCGCAGCGGGTCACGAGGCCGATGTCGTCGCCGGTCGCACGGCGGATTTTTTCCAGCGTCTCGATCCAGAAGCGCGCCCGGTTTGCGAAGCTGCCGCCGTACTCGTCGGAGCGCCTGTTGTAGTACGGGTTCAACCACTGCATCGGTCCATAGGCGTGCGCACCATATACGTTCACGAGATCGAAACCGGCATCCCGCGCGCGCAGTGCGGCGTCGACGTACTGCTGCTGCAGGCGATGCAGTTCGTCCACGTCCGCCGCGTGATTGTAGGTGAATCCCGGGCAGCCGGGGACGGTCGAAAATTCGGAATTGTACTGGCTCGGCCCCCGCGATATGGTTCGCGATTCGAGGCCCGGCGCATGCGGCCCGCCGTAGAACAGTTCGCAGCCGGCGAGCGAGCCGTGGCTGTGGACGTGATCGACCATCGCCCCCAAATTTCGCATGTCGCCCTGGTCCCAGATCCGCGCCGTGATCCGCAAGGTATCGTCGCACTCCGGGTGAATCGAGCATTGCTCCGTGTTCACCGCACCCCAGCCTCCTTCGGCTTTGATGCCGCGATGGGCCATGTTCATGCCCGGCGAGTTGGTGCCGGCGCCATTGCAATGCGGCGTCTGGTAGAACCGGTTGCGCATCGTCTTGGAGCCGATTTTGATCGGCGCAAACAGGGGGTCGAACTTCGGATCTCTGGCCATGATCGGTACCTCGGGTGAGCGGGCGTGCGGTGACGGCGGAGCCTTTTTTGTGCAGCCGCGGGTGATTCTCCACTTTTTTTTCCGCAGCCATATAAGGGGAAACCGTGCCGCGGCTCGCCCAATTTTTTCGACGCGCATCTGACGCGCGTCAGTTTTTGATGATGATGCGTCTTGACGGCCCTGGGGGTGCCGTCATACGCGGTCCGATCACGCGATGCTCATGGCCTCGAGCCGGCCTCGGGCGCGCCCGCTTCCATCGGCATGTCCATCCCGCCCCATTGATCGGGCCCGTCGGGGTATACATGCGTCATCCAGTTCAACACCACGGGGATCCACAACCCCCCTGCCGCCAGGCACGCCTCTTCGGTGTGGATGCTGCCTTGCGGACCGAAGCGCGCCGTCGGGCCGAACTGTTCCGCCGCCGGCAATGATTTCGGACCGCCGCAAAAGTCCACATGTCGATGCCAGGTCGCGATGCTCAACGGAGCGATCGCATCCAGTTGCTGCGGCGAGGCGTCAACCGGAGCGGTGTACATCACACCGACCGCTTTCAATCCGTCGGGCGTGCGCTTGTAGAGCAGCGACCCGGGCCGGCGATAGTCGACGTGCCGCTGCTCCTTCCGTCGATAGCGGTAATTGGTGTAGTGAATCTCTTCCCCCATCCGGCCGGTTGGGAAAAAAGGCTTGTAGCCGTCGTGAAGGGCCGCGTTCACATCGCCGTAGCGGGTTAGCACGATCCGTGCAGCGGCCAGAATCTCGTCGGCGCGCCCGGCATCACCGGGCTGCGGGTCTCCCTGGAGCGACATCTGCATGTGCGCGCCCATTTTCATCGAAGGCACCGGGGTCTCGTCCGTCTTGCCGCCGTAGTAATGCAGCAGGTGCTCCCAAAGGGGAAAATCCTGGGCTGATGCGACGTTGGTGCAGCCGATCAATGTCGTCGCGAGCAAGGCATGTCGGATCAATCGAAGCGCCCCCGGGTGTCGGTACGCAGGTAAAACACGGCAGGAACACGGAAGTTGCAGCGTTGGGTATGATGCGAACTCACCCTGCCTCATGAGGACGATGAAACCGGCTCATGCCCACCACGGCCCTCGAATTCAGGCATATGGAGACGCTCCTGGCCCTGTCCGAATGCGGAAGCCTGTCCAAGGCGGCGGAGCGCCTCTGCCTGACGCAATCCGCGCTTTCACATCAATTGAAGGCGTTGGAGAGCCACTACGGTGCGGCGGTGGTCGAAAAGAACATCCGGCCGCTCCGATTCACGGCGATCGGCGAACGGCTGTTGGCTCTGGCCCGTTTGGTCCTGCCCCTGGTGGCGGAGGCCGGACGCGACATCGCCCGTTTGGCCGAAGGGCATGCCGGCCCCCTGCGGGTCGCGGTGCAGTGCCATAACTGCTTCGACTGGCTCATGCCGGCGATGGATTCGTACCGAACGCTGTGGCCCGAGGTCGAGCTCGACATCATCTCGGGGTTCGTGATGGATCCCCTGCCGCTGCTGGAGCGCGGCGAGGCGGAACTTGCGGTCATCCACGACAAGCAGCCACCGCATGCCCACGTGGTATTCAGCCCGCTGTTTCGATACGAGAGCGTCGCGCTCATGAGTCCCCGCCATCGGCTCGCCGCCAAGAGCTGGCTCGACGCCGCCGATTTCGCCGACGAGACGCTCATCACCTATCCCGTCCCCGACGAAATGCTCGATCTCATGAAGCATTGCCTCACCCCCGCGGGGATCAGTCCCAAGCGACGCACCGCCGAGTTGACCGTGGCGATATTGCAGCTGGTCGCGAGCGGGCGCGGCATCGCCGCGTTGCCCTCCTGGACCGTGGGCAATTACATCGAACGAGGCTACGTGGTCTCGCGACCCATCGGGCAGACGGGACTGCGCTGCGAGCTGTATGCCGCCACCACGAAGAGCGGCGCCGAAGCCGCGTACATCCGCGAGTTCATCGCGTTGACGCGCACGCAGAGCTTGACCGAGCTGGCCGGAGTGTCGGCGCTTTGATCTCCCATGACAGAAGCCCGGCAATGACGAGGGTCAATGACACTGCATCCGCTGCCATGGTCATCCTTGCCCTGCTGTGGCATTCACCCAGCGCGGCAGCACCGCAGATCCATTGCGGAGCCGAACGAGAACCGCCCCCCGTGTTCACGGTCCAGGCACGCGCGCCCATTCGAGCGCTGGCCTTCGGTGATTTCGGCGAGGGAAATGAACCGCAACGGCGTACCGCCGCGGCGATGGTGGCGTACCACGGAGGTCATCCATTCGATTTCGGCATCACGCTCGGCGATAACTTCTATCCGAGCGGGATCTCGAGCCTTGACGACCCCCGCTGGAAAAGCCAGTTCGAAGACCTGTACGGTCCAATGGGAATCAAGTTTTACGCCACGTTGGGAAATCACGATTACTACGATATCTCGAGCCCGACGACGGAGATCTCGTACTCGAAATCGAGTCCCGATTGGCGATTGGAATCGCCCTACTACACATTCGTCGCGGGACCCGTGCAGTTCTTTGCAATCGATACCGTTTGTCTGTCGCAGACACAGCTCGATTGGCTGACGAAGGAACTGGCGGCCAGCCGGGCGCATTGGAAACTCGTGTATGGGCACTACCCAATCTACTCGGCGACCGAAGAAGACCCGGCATTGATCGAAAAGCTGCTGCCGGTGCTCGAGCGCGGTGGCGTCGATGTCTATCTCAGCGGTCATCATCACAATCTGCAGGTGCTCCGGAGCGATGGGCATCTTCATTTCTGGGTGAGCGGCGGCGGTGGGGCACACTTGCATCCCCTTCATTGGGGGTACGAGCGCACGGTGTACAAGAAAGAGGCCAATGGATTCACGGTTCTCGAGGCCGACGATCACCACCTTACCGCGCGCTTCATCGGCACCCGTGGAGATGAGCTCTATCGCGATTCGATAGACAGGTAGGGCTGCGAGCGCGATGAAATATAGTTAACCCTGACGGGCACACGGGTATTCATGGGTACTATCGGTCTGGTGGGAGTTCAGAGTATTGAGCCCGCCCCCCCCGACTCCACAGTGGGCCGGCAGATAATCACCTAGGAGGAGAATCATGAAGAAAATCGTCATTGCTTCGCTGTCCGCAGTACTGGTCACGACGGTCGCCATGGCCTACGAGATCCACCATCCGAACTTGCGCGATGCCCATCACGACGCCGAGATGGGAATCAACCACATCCAGAATGCGCAACAGGCCAACAAAGGTGTGGAATTCGGCGGCCATGCGGAGAAGGCGATCAACCTCTTGAGACAGGCGCAGGCGGAAATCGTCGAAGCTGACAAGTGGAACGACGCACACCATCACTGAGTGATTGACGCACCCATCCGGAGGGATCTTGCTCCGGACGGGTGCGGCCCAACGGGTGTTTCGCGGCCCCTCGGGCGGGGACCACTATGCGAGATCGAAGGGCTCGCGGCGTCGCTCAGGCCCGATATGGCGCGCCATTGCACGCAGCGCCTCGATCGCAGCCAAGGATGGCGTGCCTGCCGGCAGGCGCGATATCGCCCTGGACACCCACGCGGCGCCCACGCTCGCGCCGCGCGCGCCTCGAGCCGTCGCGGCACATCCGCCGAACAATCGGGACCCAAGCGCCGAAATGTCGCCGGGCCCGCAACGGGCATCACCGGTACCACCGATCACCGAGGGGTAGCCGGCCGGATACACGCCTTCGCCCCGGGCCGGCATGGCGGCGACGACCACGATCCCGCAGTCGATGGCCCGCCCAACCGCCGCACGCAGCACCGAGCGGTCCGCCGCGATTCCCAGGCTGAGGTGGATGAGATGTGCACCGCCCGACACCGCCCAATCAATGGCAGCGGCAACCGCGGCAGCACTGGCGGGCGCTGCGCTCAAGAAGACCTGGGCGAGCAACAGCTCGACCGGCGCGCCGTCCGAGGTGAGCAGTTCCGCGATTCGCGATCCATGCCCGGTGGGATCGGGCGCCGTTGGGACTCGGTCGAGGTGCGTGCCCCGGCTCGAGAATGCCGCGGCGTCAGCGGCCCCGCTCCAATGGCCGCAGCTGTCGATGAGGCCGATGCGCCAGTTCATGTGCCGACCAGCTGCGCCGGGCGGATCCGGCCGGCTTCCAGCCACCAGCAAAGATCCCATTGCTCCACGTCGGACGCGTGGTGCGTGATGATGAGCCGGGTACGATCGCCGAATGCCTCATCCAGCGAGCGATGCATCATGCGGGCCATGTCGATGTCCAAGCCGCTGGTGGCCTCGTCGAGCACGACGATCAGCGGCCGCGCCAGCGCCGCGCGCGCAATGGCGATGCGTTGCCGCTGGCCGGTGGAAAGTCCCGCTCCGCCTTCGCCCACCGGGGTGGCGTAGCCGGCGGGCAATGCCTCGACGAACTCATGCACCCCGCTCCGGCGAGCCGCCTCGAGCACTTCGGCCTCGCCGACGTGATCGTGACCGTAGCGCAGGTTCTCGAGGATGGTCCCCCGGAACAAGATCGGCGAGTGCTCCACGACCACGACGCGCCGGCGAAGCTCCGCGAGCCGGTACTCGCCGAGCGGCCGGCCATCGAGCAGAATTCGTCCCGCATCCGGATCGATGAAACGCCGTAGAAGATCGGCCAGCGTGGATTTGCCTGCTCCCGACACACCGCGCAGTACGGCCTTGGTTCCCGCCGGAATGTCGAGCGTCACCGAATCGAGCACCGGCCGCGTCCCCGCCGCGGCGGCAACCGTCACCGATTCGAAGCGCAGCGCTCCGCGCGCATCGGAGCCGAGCGCCACCGCCCCCGGGAACTCGCGCACCTGAGGCAGATCGAGCAGCTTCCGGACTCTGCCGAGGCTCACCCGCGCGCGGTGGTAGCCGCTGTAAAGCCCCGTCATCGATGAGGCGGAGCCGGCGCTGCGGCCCAGATAGGCCGCGAAGGCGACGAGTGTGCCGACGCTCAATTCTCCCTGCAGCACGTACCATCCGCCGAGCACGAATGTGCCAGCGGTCGCGATGTGCCCGAGAAGCGCCGACAGGGAACCGGTCGCATATCCGACCCACTGCTGGCGCAGCGCCCGCTTGAGATAATCGGCGCCGAGGTCCTCGAGCCGCTGCGCCTCATATTGCTCCGTGGCGGCGGCCTGGACATGGCGCGCGCCGGACAGCGTCTCGATCAGAAATGCGCTCAAGACACTCGCCCCTTCCCGAAGATCCCGCGTCGAGGCCTCGAGGCGCGGCCGGGCATGATGCCGGACCAGAAGCTGCAACGGCAGCAGCGCGGCAACGAGAAGGGTCAGCCGCCAGGAGAGCTTCAGCATCACGGCCGCGGCGGCGGCGAGCGACAATGCGCTGCCGATGAAGGAAGACGCGGCATCGGTGCCGAAGCGCTGCACCTCCGCGATGTCCCCATCCAGCCGACTCACAAGATCGCCGACGGGGATGCCGGCGAGCCTGCGCGGCGACACCCGCATGAGATGCTCGTAGACCGCGCGCCGCAGCGAAAAAAGCGCTACGCCGGAAGCCCGCATGTAGATCGCCCGATGCGCGCCGCCCAACAGGAAGCCGAGCGCCGCGACACCGAGCATCCCCGCGCAGGCGGCGACCAGCCGGGGGAATCGGTGCGCGATCAGTCCCTGGTCGATGACCATCCGGGTCAGGAGCGGCTGCGCGGCCGACAATGCGGCAATCAGCAGCGCAAGACCCAACGCTGCGGCGAATGCGGGCAGGCGCGGCTTGAGGTGCGGCCACAGCAACCGGCGCATGCCGGCAGCTCTATCGTCCGTGAATGACACGCAGAGTCGACAGCGCCTGGTCGCCGCATCCGGGGAGTCTCAAGATGGCCTTCTTCTCCAGGCTCCCCGCATCGTAGAACCCCACGTCGCAATTCGTTCCCGCGATATAGATCTCCCGGCCGTCCGAGGACACGTTCACATCGTAGAACGTGTGATCGAGCGGCACGCGCTTGGCGAGTCGATGGCCCGCCATGTCGACGCTCGTCAAAGTCGTGTATACCCCGTACGCATGCTTTCGATCGGGGCTCAGGATCGTCGAGAAAATGAGCGCCGACAGCGGCTCGAAATCGAAGTACGACAGATCCCCGGTCTTCAGATCGAGCGACATCATCGCCGTCGTCGGCGTGCTTTCGGCACCCGCCTTGACCTCCGTATAGATGGGGCTCGTGAAGATGCCGGTGGGCTCGGTCACCGGCCAGAATGCCAGAAGATCGGGCTGTGCATGCTCCGGGATCTGCCATTGCTGGATGCCGCGCGTGCCGAGGAGCTTGCCGCTTTTCAGGTCGTATTCATAAAGATCGAATCCCAGCGCGTAGAAGCTCCGTCCGTTCGGCCGGGCGAGCAGCATGTGAATGCGGCGCGGCGCCGGAAAGCTGCGGACCGGTTTCGCCTCGAGGCCTGCCGTGGTACGGAACACCGCGAAGCGCGGCTCCTCGACCACGTACTCGCTCGGTTTCAGGAGCGTCGGCAATTCGTACGCCACGAGCTCCTTGCCGTCCGGCGTGATGGCCAGCGCGAAGAAATCCTTCACCCGCTCGCCCGGCGTCGACAGATCGGCGCGAAACACCTCGCGCCCGCTCGCGAGGTCGACGCCCACGATCCGCTCCATGCGGTCCACCAGCGTGTAGGCGGTGCGTTGATCGGGCGAGATCACGATCGTGGATATTCCGCCCTCCGCTCCCGGCACGCGATACTCCGCGCGCACGCTCCGCGCCGCGGCGTCGATGATGAACAGCCGGTCCGGTTTCGCCGCCGTCACCAGCAGGTCCCCGGCGGGGGCTGCCGCAGCATGCGCAAGGCTGGAGGCGGCCACGAAAATGCCTGCCGCGGCTATCGCGCGCCCGCACGCGCGTTTGAGGCCGGGGATTTTTACCGATGACATGCTGCTCTCCCGGTTACTTCTTGGGATAGACGGCGTCGAGATCGCGCCAGTCGGCGGGAGCCGACGGCTTGCCGGCGTCCCAGTTGGGATAGGTATTCATGGTGTCGGGGACCTGGGCGGGCCACCAGCAGGGGTCCGAGCAGCCATACAGGTCGGCCTCCATCGGCTGGCAGAGCGAGGCCACGCCGCCGAAGGGATCCACCTCCCAGCCCGGATCGAAGGTGGTGGCGCAACCGGCGACCGTCTCCATCGCGAGCACTTCCGGCACATGTCCCTCGGCAACGGCGTCGAGCAGGAGCTCCGCCTTGCGGTTGGTGGGTTTCAGTTCGCTCATGCGGGAACACTCCTCGGTTCGAGGTGACGGGTGAAGAAGGATGGATTGCGGCTTTGGATGTCGGCGTACACGCGCACGCCGAAATCGACCCAGCTGCGCAGCAGATCGCAATAGTGGTACGTTCGATGATGCGCATCGCCGAAGCGCGCATACGACTCGTGATAGCATCCGCCGGCGCAGAGATTGCGGATGCGGCAGGTCTCGCAATGGGTCCCTTCCCGGTCGAGCGCTTTCTCGATGAACGCGCCGAGCCGCTCGCCGTCGATGCCGGCGGTGACGCTGCCGAACCTCGGCATGTCCGACCCCGTGAACCGATGGCAGAGATTGAGATCGCCCTCGCCGTCCACCGCGAGAAGCCCGACGCCGGCGCCGCAGGGCAGGGACTTGCGCCGCCCCTCGTGCAAATCAGTCATCAATTGATGCATGTTGGAGAAGCCGTTGTTCGCGCCGCGCAGCGCCGCCTGCCGATAATCCTCGCCCAATCGCTCGAACGCGCGATGCACCTCGCCCAATTCGGCGTCCGACAGCGCATGAGCGTCCTCGGCGCCGGACGTGACCGGCGCGTAGCCGACCTCGTGAAAACCGAGCTCGCCGCGCAAATGCGCATGAATGGCCTCGACGGCGGTGTTGCCCGCGCCGAGGGTCACCCTGGCGCCCACGGGCCGCGAGCGATAGCGGTCGAGCAGCATGCGCACCTTGCGGGCGACGGCGTCGTAGGTTCCCCGCCCCCCGACGCTCTTGCGATGCCGATCGTGCAGCGCCTTGGGGCCGTCCATGGATACCGAGATCCCGAAGCGGTGCGCGTCGAAGAAGTCGATCAGCGCGGGTGTCAGCAGCGTCGCGTTCGTCGTCAGCGAAAAATCCACCTGCTTCCCCGCGCGGCTCGCCTCCGCTTGCGCGTACGCGGTCACCTGCCGGATCAGCGGGACGTTGGTGAGCGGCTCGCCGCCGAAGAAGACCACGTTCAGCCGATCGCGCGAGGCGCCCGCCGTCAGCAGGAGGTCGACGCTTCGCGCCGCGGTCACGAAGTCCATCTTGCGTCCGTCGACGGGCTTGGCGAGGTCTTCCTTGTAGCAATAGGTGCACGACAGATTGCAGCCAGTGTTGACGTTGAGAACGAGCGTGCTCAACGGATACGAGGCGACCTTGACACCGGCGGGATTGATCGGCCTCAAGCTGCCCGAAGGCTGCAACATCTCGAGAGTGCGCAGCTCCGCCGCGAATGCCCGCACCCGCGACGGCTCGAAACGCGAGGCCAGGGCGCCGACCAGGTCATCGACGCTTCGACCACCCGGGGATCTGCAAAGTTCGATGACCTCGAGCGCCATCGCATCCACACCGAACACCGCGGTGGTCGGCACGTGCAGAAGATAATCGCCGGCCTCCGCGTGCACCAGGTGGCCGTTCCACGAATTCCATTCGAGACGTTCTGTGGTGGTGTGCATGGTGCTCAATAGATGGGCGGGGTGTTCCAGCGCTGTACGGTCACGACCAGGTGGCCGTGTCCCAAGACCTCGCGCCCGCCGTCCTCGACCTGCGCGACCACGGTGAGATTGCCGACGTTGTCGCCCGAGAATTCCCGCGCCGGATTGGGGCCTGCGGCTCCGGGCAAAAATCGGCCGCGCCGATCGATGTAGCCGGCATACTTCTGATCCTCGGTGCGCGCCGCCTCCGCATCGAACGGTGCCGAAGTCCAGGCGGCATCGACGGGCCCGAGCGGCAGCAGCTGTCCGTCCGGCAGCCGGGTGAAGGCGAGCGCGACGAATTGCGCACTGACCGGCTGCACGCGTCCGCCCCCCAGGCGTGCGATGCCGTAGCTGGGCTCGACGTTGACCTGGTCAATCTGACGGTACACCGCCAGCTGCCCGCGGGCCCCTCCCACCTGGACCGCGCGAAGCCCCGGGAGGGTGTCGGCCGCAATCTTGAGCTGCGCGTGCAGAACGTGCGGATCGCGTCGAACATCGCCGGCCGAGACGCCGTCGCCAAACCTTGCCTCGCCGCTTTCCAGCCCGATGCCGACGACGTTCACCCCCGCGGTGGTGCCGGCGCGGACCGACTGCGGCAGCACCGCGAGCACCCGCGACGGTCCGGTGTCCCGGACCGCGCTCCATTCGCCGCCATCCTCGGCGTGATCCTCGTAAAACCAGCGCCCCTCGATGCGGTTGCCGTCGTCGGAGACGTGGAAAACCTCGCGCCGGGAGCGCTGCGCGATGTCGGCATTGCCGCGCCACTCGTAGCCCGTGTACACGATCGCCCTGGATTGACCCGACAAGTCCGCGCCGTCGACATCGGTCATCCGATAGAGCGCCGTGTAATCGCCTTGGGCGTCTCGTGTGATCCGGCCGGTGCCGAAGAAATCCCGGCCGCCGGGGACGCGCCCGACGATCACCCAATCGCCGCTCAGGTCGGCGGCCGGGCGGTTTTTCCAGTCGCTCCACGCGGCGGTGGAATACGGAAAGAGTGCAGCGAGCTTCGCGGGCTCAGGGCCGCTCGCGATGTCCCACCAGCGTCGGTCGCGCCCCGACTGCTGATACTCGAGGGAAGGCCACTGCCCGAGGTGGGTGTGCGCGAGTTTCCGCCATTCCTCCTCGTCTCGCCGCTGCAGGGACACGCGCGCGAGCGAGTGGCACCTGCCGCACATCACACCCAACTCCGGCCCGAGGTCGATGTCCTGCGCGTTCGGGCGTTGCTCGAGGGCAAAGCGGCCGGCCGCGGATTCCGAAGGGGCGAGACCCTGGGTATCGGAGAGATACCGCACGAGGGATCTGCGCACATCGGCATCGAGCACCACGCCATGTACCTGGCGCATGCGAAACAGGGTCATGGACCATCCTTCGGGAGTCTTGCGTATCGCACTGATGCGCTCGAAGCCGCCGCCCTGTTCGCGATGGCAGCCGCTGCAATGGCTGCGCACCAGTTCCGCGCCCGCTGCGGGCGTCCCCTCGGCGCGGCTCGCCGCAGCGAGGGCGAGCCCCATCACGAGTGTGCCTGCCATCGATGCAATGAATTTTCCGATTCGAATCGACACGGCACTAACCTCCTGGATGATTTGCGAGCGCATCTTGCAACACGCCGCGGGGGTGGGCGCCCGAAACGATGACTTCGCGCTCGACGATGCGTCCGTCGATGAGCGTTGGACGGCGTTCGATCCGCCGGCCGGCGACGTGGGGTCGTCCGAGGGGCACGGACAGCACCTCATACGCCTTCGCGGTTTGCGCCCAAAACTCGCCATGCGCCGCGTTCTGGCCGTAAAACTCGGCGGCAACGCGCACGCCGCGCAGAAAGTCTTCTTCGTGGCGCTCGATGACGAAGCGCTCGGCGAGCGCTGCATTGCCTCCGTTCAAGACGGACAGGATTGCGGTGGCGACCAGCTTGGCGCTCTTCAGTGCCTGGTAGATCCCCTGGCCCGACAAAGGATCGAGTGCGACGGCGGCATCGCCCACCCGCCACGGGCGAAGCGCCGGCTCCTGGGCGCGACTGCTCCGGTCGAGCCCAAATCGGGCATGGGCCGCGCAAGCGCTCGGCTCACCCGTGGGCGTGGCGCCGTTCAGGGCCTCGGACAGCCCCGGAATCTGGCGCGCGGCGGCGGCAACCCACCCGTCCGGCCGGCTTCGACCGGGCCGCGCGACGATCTGCACCCAGAGCTCATCATCCCGCTCGGCCCACCAGCACCAGCCAAAATCCGCCGGCTCGATCCGGGTCCCGACGACGCCGCGCGGGTGGCGCCGGAAAGATTGGCCGATGGCCAGCAGCAGCGGTCCACGTCGCGCCGGGCCACGGCGCCCGCGCGCCTCGATGAGCACGGGTGCGGTCAGCAGATCGCCGCCACGCGTGACCACCCGCCATTGGTCGCTCGCCCGTGCCACCCCGGTCACCGCAGCCATCCGCACCTCGGCGCCAGCCAAGACGGCACGATCGCGCAGCGACGACGCCAATCGGGCGCGTTCCACCAGCCACTCCCGTCCCTCGACGGGGCGGTCGGCCCATCGTCCTCGCCGCGCGAGCGGCCCCGTCAGCAGGTCTCTGCCGTGCTCGATGCCCTCCTCGGCCAGCAGCAGGCGGCTCCGATCGGATACGCCTTCCCAACCCGCACGCGGTGTCATTCCGATCAGGGCGACGCCGATGCCCGATGCAGCGAGCCGCCGCGCGACGGCGCTGCCCGCGGGCCCCGCACCCAGGACGATGACCTCGTGCGTCATGCGTGGGCGGCCTCGGAGAGATCGAGCTCGGTGCGCAAGCGCTCGCGAATCAGATATTTCTGGACCTTGCCGCTCACGGTCAGCGGGAAGCCGTCGACGAAACGCACATGGCGGGGCACCTTGTAATGGGCGATCTGCCCGCTGCAAAAGCTCCTGATCTCCTCCTCCGTGGCCGAACTCCCCGGCCGCAATTGGATGCAGGCGCAGACCACCTCGCCGTATTTGGGATCGGGCAGGCCGACCACCGCCACATCGAGAACCGCGGGATGGCGATAGAGAAACTCCTCGATTTCGCGCGGCGAGATGTTCTCGCCGCCGCGGATGATCATGTCCTTCACGCGCCCGACGATATTGCAGTAGCCCTGCTCGTCGATGACCCCCAGGTCGCCGGTGTGCATCCAGCCGCTCGTGTCGATGACTTCGCGGGTGCGTGCCGGATCGTCCCAATAGCATCGCATGACGCTGTAGCCGCGGGTCAGGATCTCGCCCGCGACACCGCGAGGGGTCACGCGGCCGTCGGCGTCCACGATTTTCACCTGCACATGAGGGTGCACGCGTCCCACGGTGCTCACGCGCCGCTCCAGCGCATCGTCGGGATGTGTCTGGAAGCTCACCGGGCTGGTTTCCGTCATGCCATAACAGATCGTGACCTCCGGCATGTGCATTTCCTGCACCACACGGCGCATGACCGCCGTCGGGCAAGGCGACCCGGCCATGATTCCCGTACGCAGCGAAGAGAGATCGAATTCCCTGAAACGCGCATGCTCGAGCTCGGCGATGAACATCGTCGGCACGCCATGCAACGCGGTGCAGCGCAGGCGCGAGACGGCATTGAGCACGCTCTCGGCATCGAAGCCCTCCGAGGGCAGGATACTGGCGGCGCCGTGAGTCATCGCGGCCAGGACTCCGAGCACCATGCCAAAACAATGATAAAGGGGCACCGGGATGCACACCCGATCCTCGGGGGTCAGGCGCATGCCCTCGCCGACGAAGAACCCGTTGTTCACGATGTTGAAGTGGGTGAGTGCCGCTCCCTTCGGCGTGCCGGTCGTCCCGCTGGTGAACTGGATGTTGAAAATCTCGTCCGCCTCGATTCTCCCGGGAAGCGCCGTCGCGGTGGGAGCGTCGCCGAGTGCCATGAGCGCCCCGAACGAAATCGCGCCGGGCAGCGGCCGCTCGCTCATATCGATCAGAAGCCTCAACGCGGGAAACGACGGGCACGAGAGGCGGCCGGGCGGGCAGTGGGCAAGCTCCGGCAACAGCGTGCCGAGCATCTGCGAGTAGTCGCTTGCCTTGAAGCGCGGCGCGAATACCAGGGCGGCGCATCCGACGTGGCGCAGGGCGAACTCGAGCTCCGCGCTGCGGAACGCCGGATTGATGTTGACCAGAATCAGCCCCGCCCGGGCGGCGGCGAAGAGAGTGAGCAGCCATTCAACGCGATTCGGCGACCAGATGCCGATGCGCTCTCCCGGGCGCAGACCGCAGGCGGCCATGCCTTGCGCCGTCCGCTCCACCTCCCGGTCGAATTCGGCGAAACTGTAGGAGATCTCCTGATGAACCGCCACGACGGCGCGGTGCTCCGGCATCTCCATGGCCGCGCCGCGCAGAACCTCGTCCACCGTGCGATAGACCAGCGGCCGATCGCTCGTTCCGGACACGTAGCTCGAGGACACCGGCGGAGCGTGCATGCCCTAGGTCATCCGCGCAGCGCTAGAAATGGTACTGCGCATCCACGCCGTACATGCGGGGTGTGCCGACGTGACGGTAGTCGAAACCGAACCCTTGCACGTCCACGGCATTGGTGAGATAGAACCTGTCGGCGATATTGCGTCCCCATACGCCCACCTCCCAGGAGCCCCCCCCGGATTTCAGGCTCAAGCGCCCGTTCAAGAGCGCGTAGCCGCCCTGGGATATCGCATCCTCATTGGGCAACGCCAGATATTGCTTCGAATTGTAGTTGGAGTCGACATGCAGATTGACAATAGCGGTATATACCGTGAAGGCTTCCCAGTCCATGGCCACCGTACCTGAGAATCTCGGAGCATACGGCAATTGTTGTCCGTCGATGGATCCCGTGGCCAGAACGCCGTCCTGCACGTCGGAGGCGAGGAAGCCCGTGCTCACACGCAGCGTCAGCGCATGAACCGGCCGCGTCACGATTTCGAGCTCGCCGCCGTCGATCTTCGACTTGCCAAGGTTGATCAAGGGCTGCTGCCCGGTGGGGTAAACGTTGATGATCTGCTGGTTCTTGTATTGGTAGTGAAATGCGGCGCCGTCCACCTGCACCCTGTGGTCGAGCCATGAGGTCTTGAACCCCGCCTCGTACGAATCGAGCGACTCCGGCTTCACCGTTGTCAGATCGCTGGGCGTGAACAGAAACTGCGCGTTGAAGGCGGCCGACCGGTACCCCTTGCTGTAGTTGATGTATAGGAGCGCATCGGAGGTGACGTTGAAATCCGCTCCTGCCCGGCCGGTGAGCGCGGTGTTGTGCAGATACTGGCTGCGGGTCCGATCGACCAGCGATTGGTAACCCGGCGATCCCGGCAGCGCGAGCGTAGGCGCATACGAGCCGTCCGGTTGCACGCTGAAGAACCCGAGGTTCGCGATCGGCACCTGATCGCTCCCGCGCAATTGATCCAGCGCGTTCTTCTGTGCGCCGTTGTCGTGGTTGTATCTCAGGCCCGCCCGCAACGTGACCCAGTCCGCCAGTTTGTAGCTGTCGTCGGTGTAGGTCGCCCAGCTGTTGCGGATTTGGTCGAACGAATTGAAATAGTCGCACCCGAGATTGATGTTCGAGCCGATGCTGTAGCCGGTACCCGCGCCGAACGAGCTCGCCGCGCAATCCTTGTAGTTGTTGTAGGTGTTGAAGGCCGGATCGGTGAATATCTGGTTCTCGGTGTAATTGAAGATGATCTCGTGCTGGTAATACGCCCCCAGAATGTATTGAAGCGCCGCATCGCCGGTCGAGGTGAGCCGCAGATCCTGCGTGAACTGACGTGTCTTGCCGATATAAGGGATGCTCCAGATCTCATAGGGCGCGCCGTCGGTCCCTTCCGGATTGAACAGTTTGCCTTCGTCCCACGACGTGATGGAGGTGACCTTGTTGGCCGGTGTCGCGCTCCATTCCGCCGTGAGCTCGGCCGCGTCATTGTCCTGGCGCCGCCGCGGCGTGTAATCCTGCGCGATTTGGTAGTTGCTGAGCGGCACGCCGGTGTAGGTGCCGTTGAGCGTACGGAAATACCCGGTGAAGCCGACGCCGCCCGGGTTGCCCGGCGACGGCGGAGGGATGCGCCCATCGATGATCGCGTAATTCTGGGGGTCCTGCATGCTCTTCGACAGGCGCAGGGTGAAATCGAGGTCGTCGGTCGCCTTGAACAGCAGCGACAGTCGCACCCCGTACTGATCCACGCCTTCCAGATCCGGATGCCCCGGCAGGACGTTCTGAATGAAGCCGTCCACCTTGGTGTAGGTGAAGGCGAATCGCGCCGCGATGCGCTCCGGCACGACCGCGGTCTGAAACGCGCCCTCGACCTCGCGGCGGTTGTAATCGCCGAGGCCCACCTTGATGTCGCCCTCCGTGTCGAACCCCGGCTTGTGCGTGATGAAATTGATGGCGCCCCCCGTGGTGTTCTTGCCATAGAGCGTACCCTGCGGCCCGCGCAGCACTTCGACGCGCTCGAGATCGTAGAGCTCGACGCCGAACAACGTAAAATTGCCTTTGTAGACTTCGTCGATGTAGCTCGCGACCGGGCTGGATTGATTCAGGCTGTAGTCGAACATCGACACGCCCCGCAAGGAGAAGAGCGGGGAGCCCTCGCCGACGATACCGTTGACCTGCAGATTCGGAACCTGCGTCACGAGGTCGGACGGCGTGTCCAGTTTCAGTTGACCGAGCTGGGCTCCGGTCAGGGCGGTCACCGACACCGGTACGCTTTGCAAAGTCTCCGAGCGTTTTTCCGCGGTAACGACTATCTCGGGAATCATATCGCTGTCGGCGGGCGTCGCATCCGCGAACACGGGCCCGGAGGCGGCCAGCGCGGCCGTCGCGGCCGCCAAAAATGTCGCCATCACTTTGTTCAACTTGCATCCCCTTTGACAATAGGTTCGTTCGATTTCGCGTTGCTCGTCCTCAGCCCGTGATGTTGATGCAGACGGACTTGCTCTCGAGATACGATTGGACCGCTTCACCGCCGAGCTCGCGGCCCCAGCCGGACTGCTTGTAGCCGCCGAACGGCATGGTGGCGTCCAGCATGTTGTGGCAGTTGACCCACACCGTGCCGGCGCGCAGCTTGGGGGCGAGCCGCAGCACCTTGCCGATGTCGCGGCCCCAGATACTCGATGCCAGGCCGTAAATCGAGTCATTGGCGATGCGCGCAATGTCCGCCAGGTCGTCAAAGGGCTGCGCCACGACCACCGGACCGAAGATCTCCTCGCGCACGATGGACATCTGCGGGTTGACATCGACGAACACCGTCGGCTCGACGTAGTAGCCCTGTGTCGATAGCGCATGCCCCCCGGCCGCGGCCTTGGCGCCGGCGTCGACGCCCTCCTGTAGATAGCGCGAGACGCGATCGCGCTGAACCGCGGAAACCAGCGGGCCGATCTGAGCGGTGGGATCGAGACCTGGGCCGAGCTTCATGCTCCGGGCTTGGTCGGCGATTCCGCCGACAACCCGATCGAAATGCTCTTTGGCAACGTATAGCCTCGAGCCGGCGCTGCAAACCTGCCCCTGGTTGAAGAAGATGGCGCCCGCCGCGCCGGCTATCGCCGCATCGAGATCCGCGTCGGGCAGCACGATCACCGGCGATTTGCCGCCGAGCTCGACGGTCACTTTTTTCATGTTCCCGGCAGCGGCCCGGACGATGGAGCGGCCAACTTCCGTCGATCCCGTGAAGGTGATCTTGTCGACCCCGGGATGGGCTGCGAGCGCGGCGCCCGCCGTGGGCCCCATGCCGGTAACGACGTTGAGCACGCCCCTGGGCAGCCCGGCCTCGAGCGCGAGCTCCGCGAGGCGAAGAGCGGTAAGAGGCGTTTCCTCGGCCGGCTTCAACACCACCGTGCAGCCGGCTGCGAGCGCGGGTGCGCATTTCCAGGTCGCGAGCAGGAATGGAAAGTTCCAGGCAATGATGGCGCCGACGACGCCAACCGGCTCTCTCAGGGAGAACGCCGCGTATTGCTGACCGGGGATGAGCGCGCCGGACACGGGCAGCGTCTTGCCTTCGAGCTTGGTCGGCCACCCCGCCATGTAGCGCCAGACCTCGAGGGCGTGCTTGATGTCGACGTGTCTCGCCATGAGCACCGACTTTCCGTTATCGAGGGCTTCGAGCTCGGCAAGCTCATCCGCGCGTGATTCGATCAGATCGGCGAGCCGGTGCATCACCCGCTCCCGGTCGACGGGCTTCATCTGCGCCCAGTCGCCGCCCTCGAATGCTCTTCGAGCCGCGGCGACGGCAAGATCCACGTCGGCCGCGTCGCCGAGTGCACAGCGGGTCAGGACTTGATCGCTGGAGGGATCGCGCACTTCGAAGGTCTTGCCGTCGGCTGCGTCCAACCAGGTCCCGTCGATCAACAGCTTGCGCGGCTTTTGCAGGAAGGCGGCGTTCGCCTTGGAAATGCCGGCAAGATCATTGGCAAGCGCGACGCGGGCGCCCGATGCAGCGGCGGTGTTCATTTAAAGCCTCCCTGGGAAAACGTTGGGGGCCAGTATCGCCGCCGCGTCCAGGGTGGGGTATAACTCGTAAGGAGCAGGCCGTCTAATACTTTAGTATCGGCTGTGTGATCTTATCGTCGCTATGGGGCTGGATTCGTTCGATGAGCACTCCGAAGGTCGAAAGCGCGGCACCGCGTGTGTTGATCGCCGATGATCACCCGCTTTATTGCGACGCGTTGCGGGCCGTGGTCCCGCAAGCTTGCCCGGGCGCCGACATCAGCGAGGCAGGCTCGCAGGAAGAGGTGCTCGATGCCGTGTCGACGCCGGTCCCCTTCGATCTGGTGCTGCTCGATCTCTACCTCCCGGGCGCCGTGGGGCTATCCTGCCTCCACGCGTTGAAACGGGCGGCGCCGACCACTCCCATAGTCGTCGTTTCGGCGGTCGGAGACCCCAAGATCATGCAGGAGGCCATCATGTGCGGGGCCAGTGCCTTCATTCCCAAGTCGGCCCCCGGACAGGTGCTGATCAATGCGCTCAGAGTGATCATCGCGGGCGGTACGTACATGCCGACCGGAGTGGTGGCCGCGCTGCGCAATGCCGAGGCCGCGCCGGCCCACGGCGAGCTGACGCTGCGGCAACGCCGTGTGTTGGAGCTGCTGTCGACCGGCCTGTCGAACAAGCGCATTGCGCGCGAGCTCGATATCAGCGAAATCACGGTGAAGGCGCACGTCTCGGCCATCTTTCGAAAATTGGGGGTGGCCAACCGCATGCAGGCGAGCCTCGAGGCGCGGCGGCTGCTCGAGTCGCACTAGCCCAGCCGCTCGAGAAGCGCGCGCAGAGCGGCCAGGCTCAACGGCTTCGCCAGGAGCTCCAGCCCTTTTTCGCGGGCCGCTGCATGCACGTTCGGGTCCGGATCGCTCGTCATGATGGCCGCCGCCGGTGCGCGGTCGAATTCGCGCCGCACTTCCTCGATGGCGGCATCTCCTTTGACGCCGCCCGCCAGGTGATAGTCGCTGATGATGAAATCGGGGGACAGATCGGCGCCGATGAACTGGACCACCGCCTCCGTCGCGGTCGCAGCCGCGATCGCGCGATGTCCCCACTTCGCGAGAGTGGCGGCAAGTCCCTGGCGGACGCCGGGATCGTCGTCGATCACCGCGATCGCCAGGCTCGGCCTCGCGCCTTTTCCGGCGACAGAACCCTCGTTCGCGCGAGGCCGGCGTCCCGGCCGGCCATAGGGCACGACCACGCCGAACAAAGATCCGCGCCCGGGGGCCGAGCGCACGATACGTTCCAATGAAAGCAGCTTCGAGATTCGCTGCACGATCGAAAGTCCAAGGCCTATCCCCGCCGAGCGCCCCCGCTTGCGGGAAGGCACCTGATAGTAGGCGGAGAAAATCGCTTCCAGGTGCTCTGCCTCGACGCCAATGCCGGTGTCGTAAACGGAAATCGCCAATCCCTCACGCCGGCGCCGGCAGCCCACCAACACCCGGCCGCGCGGAGAGTAGCGGATCGCATTGCTGATGAGATTGCGCAGTACCGTCTCGAGCAGGTGCATGTCCGAGCGAACCCAGGCGCTCGAGGGCACGTAGCGCAATTCCAGGCCGGCCGAGCGGGCCACGCTGGAGAACTCGGGGATGAGTCTGTCGAGCACCGCGCGCACCGGAAACATCACGTAATGCGGCTCGATGCCTCCCGAATCGAGACGCGCGACATCGAGCAGCGTATCGAGCAGATTGCTCAGCGAGGCGAGCGCCACTCGAGACTTATGCAGGTAATCGAGGTCGAAACCGGCCAGGCTGGATTCCTGGATGGATTCCAGGAACAGCAGCGCGGAGCTCAGCGGCTGACGCAGATCGTGGCTCGCCGCCGCGAGGAAGCGGGTCTTGGTTTCATTCGCCCGATCTGCCGCTTCCTTGGCCTGCTTCAGGGCGAGCTCTATTTCGCGCCGCGACTCGAGCTCCGCCTTGAGGCGCAGATTCAGCTGCTCATACTGCTCGGTTCGTTGCCGGATGGTCTCCTCGAGGCTCGCGGCGGCCTGAAACCAGGAGAACTGGCTGCCCTGCTCATCGACCGCCTTCTCGACGCGGAACATGAGCGCCTCGACCGATTTCTTGAGCGCGCGATTCTCGGCGGAGAGCTTCGTGGCGGCCTTGCGCGCCCGCTCGCCGGATCTATGCGGCGACGGGGACTCGGCGCGCGTCTTTCGGCGGATGCGCTTCGCCGGTTTCTTCACGGGACCGATGACACGCCCAGACAGGTGAAGGAGTTGTTCGCGTGCACGGTATTGAACTGCTCGCCTAGCGAGGAGAAGCCGACGACCGAATTGCGCTTCAACAAGGCCTCGATGCCCGCGCTCAAACCTTCCCGCTGCATGTACGCCGTGCGTGCCGCACAGTCGACGCCGATCACCAGATCGGGCGCCCCGATGCGCCGGCGCATGACGGAAAACAGCTCATCGAGGCTCGCGATCATGTCACCCGGACGGGCGAGCGAGACGACCAGCCCCGGCTCGAGCGCACAGGCGAATTCCAGGGCGCCATCGGCATATATGCGCTGCATGCCACGCGGATAATAGTGCCCTCCGATGCGTATCATCAAAGGATACGGGGCGAAGTCCCGGCTGTTAAGCAGCCTCTTGCGAAACCCACAAGCCGCTGCATAGACCTCGAGCGCGGGACGTCCATCGATCTCGCGAACCACGCGACGCTCCGGTTCGGCATCCGTTATCACCATCTTCTTGTCGCTCGGCAGGTAGTGGTTGTGGCAATAGGCGGCCACCGGCGAGGCCGAAGCCACGAGGCACAGGATGGCGGCGGCGCGCTTGGCTTCCCCGTGATACAGAAGCCGGGTGCTGCCGGGCGGGTGCCCCAGTGGGTTGAAATACAGATCGCCGGCCGAGCCGCCGATCAAAGGCATGCCGTTCAATTCCATGCCGAGCACGCCGGCGAGGCGCTCCTCGCAGCGTGATTCGGCGTCGGCCAGCAGGATTGCGAAGCAATGCTGGAGCGCGCCGGTGCGGATCCCGTCGAACTCGCGCCGCAGACGCTGAACGCGCGAGCGCAATTCGGGCAGCGCCATGCCGGCGGGGTCCTCGAGCAGGGTGTCGGCCGTCGCGAACCGATGGGGTGGGAGATGAAATCCGGCGACGCCGTCCGCCGCGAACCCGTCGGCGCCGATCACGCGTCCCGCGGCCGCGCCGATGACCCGGTCGACGCCGCGACACGCAAGCTCCCGTCCGAGCGCCGTCAGGTCCTGGGAGGTCGATGCGAACAGGATGGTGGTTGCTCCCGCAGTCCGCCCGGCGGCCACCGCATCGGCCACGGCAGCGGTGCCGCCGCTCGATCTGAATGGATGGATGGAGTCCGCCCGGGTCATGATGTCCGGCCGCCCAGATCCTCCTCCCAGAATTCATGCCTGCGCCGCGCGCAATCGGGCTCGCGGTCCCGCTCGGCCAGGCGAAGGTCCACACGGCGGATCTTGCCGGAGATCGTCTTGGGCAGATCGCAGAATTCGATCCGCCGGATCCGCTTGAACGGGGATACGCGGTCGCGTACGTAGTCGAGGATGGACTTCGCAGCGTCGGCGTCCGCCAGGGCTCCCGGCGCCAGCACCACAAACGCCTTCGGCACCGAAAGCCGCAATGGATCGGGGCTGGGCACGACGGCCGCCTCGGCCACCGCCGGATGCTCGATCAGCACGCTCTCGAGCTCGAAGGGGCTGATGCGGTAGTCGGACGACTTGAACACGTCATCCATCCGGCCGATGTAGGTGATGTAGCCCTGCGCATCGCGAATCGCCACATCGCCGGTGTGATAATAGCCATCGCGCATCGCTTCCGATGTCTTCGCGGCATCGTCGTGATACTCCAACATGAGTCCGACGGGACGGCGTTTGAGATCGAGGCAAATCTCGCCCTCGTCCGTTTGGGCGCCATCGGCGCCGATCAGCACGACGGGATATCCCGGCAGCGGCCGGCCCATCGAGCCGGGTTTCATCGGCCGTCCTGGCGGGTTGCCGATTTGCGCCGTGGTCTCGGTTTGTCCGAACCCATCACGAATGATCAGGCCCCACGCAGCCCGCACCCTTTCGATGATTTCGGGGTTGAGCGGCTCACCCGCGCCGACAACCTCGCGCAACACCACCGGCCAGCGCGACAAATTCTCCTGAACCAGCATGCGCCAAACGGTCGGCGGCGCGCAGAATGTCGTCACCCGGCAGCGCACCAGCACGTCGAGGAGAGCCGCGGCGTTGAAGCGCTGGAATTGGTAGGCGAGGACGGTGGCCTCGGCGTTCCACGGAGCGAAGAAGTTCGACCACGCATGCTTCGCCCACCCCGGAGAACTCAGGTTCAAATGCGTGTCGCCGCGGCGCAATCCGATCCAGTAGGCGGTCGTCAGGTGTCCCACCGGATAGGAGGTGTGCGAATGGACCACCAGCTTCGGCTTCGCGGTCGTTCCCGATGTGAAGTACAAGAGCATCGGCTCCTCGGCCGGCGTGGGGGCCCGCAGGCGCGGACGCGGATCAGCCTCGCGACTCTCCTCGAAGCGGCGCCATCCGCGGAATTCGCCTCCGACCGCGACCCGCAGCGGCGCCCCCTGCAGACCTTCGAACTCGGCCGCCCGCGCATGGTCAGCCAGCACCGCGCGCACGCGGCCCCGGATGAGCCGGTCCTCGAGATCCGCCCGCTGCAATAGCGTTGTCGCCGGAATGATCACCGCGCCCAGCTTGATCGCCGCCAGCATGATTTCCCATAGTGCCGCCACGTTGCCCAGCATCAGGAGCAAGCGGTCTCCCGGCAGGATCCCCTGATCCTCCAACCAGTTGGCCACCTGGTCGGATCGGCGGGCAAGTGCGGAGAAGGTCAGGATCTCGTCGAGCCCCGCATCATCCACCAGGCGCAGCGCAGACTGCTCGTTGCCGGCGGCGATGCGGTCAAAATAGTCGCGCGCCCAGTTGAAATGGCTGAGTTGCGGCCACCGGAATGCGCGCTCTGCTTCCTCGGGCGTGATCCCGTCGCGCAGGAGCCGATCCCGAAGCTCGATGAATACCTTGCCGCCGTCCATGGGCCCATCATGCCCCCGGGGCAGGATGCCCTGCCGTAGTACTTCGGAATGATTGACCCCAAAAAGACGCCCCGCTCATCGGGTCCGCGCGGCTACGGCGCCCAGGTCGAGTCGCTTAGGTGCTCGTCCCATGCCCTTCCGGGGGCGCACTCCGAGGAATAGTACGAGGCCTGCATAATGCCCATGTCCCGCCGGTGCAGGTAACTGTCATTGTAGTAATCGAGCGCGTTCTGCTTGGCGATCGGATCCGGCACGCCCAGAAGCTTCGCCGCCCGATAATTGCGCTGCACGGCTTGGCACTCGGTACGCGCCTCGTCGAGCTCGCCGCGCACGTGCATGCTCTCATGGGTGAACATGTTGAGGCTCCAGATCTCCTCGGCGCTCGCACGGGCCGGATGCCGCAGGTACGCCATCAAGGTGCTGCACCAGGGAGTCTGAATTCCGATCTTGCCCGTGCGGGGGTTGGCGTGGCCGGCGGCCAGCATCTCGGGATCGATCATCGTGTCGAACACGGTATTGCAATGCACGCTGGCGCGGTGTTGATCGGCCAGTTCGGTCGCCTTGCCGGACAAAAAGTGCTCGAAGTGCCAGCGATGCAAGGTCGGCCACGCGAGAAGTGCTGCAAGGGCCAGCATGACTGCGACGTAGGATTTGGACGGCGGTGACGGATGGTCGTACCCGGGCTTCGGCACGAAGCCGTACACGATTTCGCGTCCGGCGCAGCCGGCAAAAAAGAGCGATGCGAGCATCCACAACATTCGCGATCTCTAAGCAGGGGCCCCCAGGCTACGCGTGCCGCGGCGGGCAAATCCGGACCGAATGCTCAAATTCCGGCGACGAGGGTCGGCCGAGGACCCCCATCTCACCCGCAGGTCGAGCACCAGTCCTACAACACTTTTCGCCTCGCCGGCATCGAATCCAGGCATACCGCACGTCATTGTCACGAAGTTATGGCCTCCCCTGCTTCATGAACGACGAACGCACCTTCAGCGCAGCCGCCAAGCTCGACGACCTCTCCGATCAGCAAAAAGAGGAGGTCGAGGAGCAAAGCCGTCCAAATGCAGCCCTCATCCACGAGACCATTCGCGCCGAGGGCGAAAGCGAGCTCGACCGAGCGCCGTGGGCGCTCATCTGCTCGGGGCTCGCGGCCGGCATGTCGATCGGCTTCTCCCTCGTGGCGCAAGGAGAGCTGTACGCGCGCCTGCCGGAGGGTCCAGCCCGGGACCTGATCACCCCCTTGGGCTATACGGTGGGCTTCTTGATCGTGATCGTCGGCCGGCAGCAGCTCTTCACCGAAAACACGCTGACACCGATCCTCGCGCTGATACACAACCGCGATGCGCGGACGCTGTGGCGCGTGGTGCGATTGTGGGGAATCGTCCTCGTAGCGAATGTCGCAGGTGCCGTGCTGTTCGCGACAGGCTTGGCGCACGGTTCGGGCTTCGATCCGGCGGTGATGAGCGCTTTCGCGGCGCTCGGCCGCGATGCGATGCATGCGGATTTTCACGTGATGTTCGTGCACGCCATCTATGCAGGATGGCTGATCGCGCTCATGGTCTGGCTGCTGCCGGCCGCCGACACCTCGCGGCCGCTGATCATCGTCATCATCACCTACGTAGTATCCGTTTGCGGGTTCTCTCACATCATCGCGGGATCCGTCGACAGCGTATTCCTGGTGGAGATTCACCAGGCGAGCATCAAGGACTTCTTCGTGCGCTTCTTCGAGCCGACCTTGCTGGGTAACATCGTGGGCGGCGTCGCTCTGGTCGCAGCGCTCAACTACGGACAGGTCGCCCCGGAAGTCTGAAAACCCGGCTGGCAGGGTTCACTTGAGCGCCGCGCGCGGACCCGCCGCGCAAGTGCATTAGCCCGCGGTGCCGATATGTATCAAAATGCCCGCCATGAGCGCCCGAAAGCCCGTCTCCCTGCACCGTCTTCGCGAAATGCACGCGAGCGGCGAAAAAATTGCCATGCTGACCTGCTACGACGCGGCATTCGCGCGCGTGCTGGACGACGCCGGCGTCGACGTGCTGCTGGTCGGAGACTCGCTCGGCATGGTGCTGCAGGGGCGCACGAGCACCCTGCCGGTGTCGGTGGACGAAATGGCTTACCACACGGCCTGCGTAGCCCGGGGGAACCGCCACGCCTGGACGATTGCGGACATGCCCTTCGGAAGCTATCAGGAGTCGACGGAGCTCGCCCAGCGCCACGCCGTACAATTGATGCAGGCCGGCGCGCACATGGTGAAGCTGGAAGGAGGCGGCTGGACCGCGCCCATCGTGCGCCACCTCGTCGATCGCGGAATCCCGGTCTGCGCCCACCTCGGATTTACGCCCCAATCGGTGAACGCCCTGGGCTACCGCGTCCAGGGGCGCGAGGAGGCGGCTGCCGGCGTCCTTCGGGGGCACGCGGCGGAGCTCGCCGCCGCGGGAGCGGCGCTCCTCGTGCTCGAACTGGTCCCCGCCCAACTCGCCCGCGATCTGACTGGTTCCCTGCCGATACCTACCATCGGCATCGGGGCCGGCGCCGGCTGCAGCGGTCAGGTGCTGGTGCTGCACGACATGTTGGGCCTGACGCCCGGCGAGCCGTTCCGATTCGTGCGCAATTTCATGGAGGGCAGCGCCGGCATCGAGCAGGCGGTGCGCCACTACGTATCGGACGTGAAAGCGGGCCGCTTTCCGGATGATGCGATTCACGGCTTTTGATCCCGCCCCGTGCAGGTAGTCACGACGATCGCTGATCTGCGCCGCGCCCTGGCACGCCGGCGCGAGGTGACGCTCGTCCCCACGATGGGCAATCTGCATGAGGGCCACCTGTCCCTGGTGCGCATCGCCCGCGAGCGAGCCGGGCTCGTGGTCGCGAGCGTGTTCGTGAATCGCCTGCAATTCTCGCCTCATGAGGACTTCGCGAAGTATCCGCGCACGCTCGAGCGGGACTGTGAGCTTCTCGCGGCCGGAGCCTGCGACCTCGTATTCGCGCCGTCGGAGGCGGAGCTCTACCCCGAGCCCCAGGAATACACCGTGCATCCGCCGGGCCATTTGGCCGGCATCTTGGAAGGTCGGGTGCGGCCCGGCTTTTTCGTCGGTGTCTCAACCGTCGTGTTGAAGCTCTTCAACATCGTGCAACCGCGCGCCGCGATCTTCGGAAAGAAGGACTATCAGCAGCTGCTCGTCATCCGGAACATGGTGAGGCAGCTCGCGCTGCCCATCGAGATCGTGCCGGCGGAGACCGTGCGCGCTTCCTCGGGGCTCGCGCTGTCATCCCGCAACGGCTATCTGAGCGACCGGCAGCTCATCGAGGCGGCCGGGCTCAACGCGGCACTCGGCCGCGTGGCGACGGCGCTGAGATCCGGCCGCACCGATTGGGGGTCTCTCGAAGAGGAAGCGCTGAGTGCGTTGACCGCGCGGGGTTGGCTCCCGGACTATGTGGCGATACGCGGCAGGGACGATCTTGGCGACCCGCGCGGCGGCGATCGTCTGGTCGTACTGGGCGCCGCAAGCCTCGGCGGCACGAGACTCATCGACAATCTGGAAGTCTGAACCGCGACGGATCCAGGATCGCCTTCATCCGCACCACGCAGGATTGGCGGGCGCTCGCGGTTTTATTTTGCCGACATCGAAGAGCATCTGACGCAGATGATCGGCTCCGTTTACGACGGGTCTCCCTCGATCGCCGAGGTTCGGCCCATCAAGTACCCGGCCGTGGATGGGCTGGAGATTCCAGCCTATCTGAGCTTGCCGCCCGGCCGCCCGGCAAAGAATCTTCCGGTGATCGTCTTTCCGCACGGCGGACCGCAAGCTCGTGACACCCTGGGCTTCGATTGGTGGGCGCAAGCTCTCGCGGCCGGGGGCTACGCCGCTCTGGCGGGTGTCAGCATCCAGTCCGGCATCTATCGATGCGCTGTTGCGGTCGCGGCGGTATCGGACCCGGCGGATGCGCTGGGTCGCACGCAAGGAATCGTACGGCGCGAAACTCAGCACGCGCTATTGGGAGCGCTGTCTGGACGTCGCGGCCCCCCGGCGACAAGAAGCTCGACCCCATCTCGCCGTTGAAGCACGCCGATCGGATCACGGTGCCGCTGCTGCTGATTCATGGCCGCGAGGATTCAACCGTGCCGTACGAGCGCAGCGCGACCCGTTTGCAGATGCTGCAGGCTTCGATGGCGTTTCTCGAGAAGTACAATCCGCCCGATTGACGCAGTCACTCCCCTGGACTTTGATATCCTGCGACGCACGACAA